>JACCED010994833.1_pt1 | contig 13514 bp, 9 predicted proteins | sample 7455021 | NCBI WGS metagenome assembly JACCED01 (sample SAMN15323456, study PRJNA562643) | freshwater metagenome | isolation source: river surface water | place: USA:Blue River Watershed | collected 2017-08-19 | reverse complement strand
CGAGAAAAGTCACGAAAGCAAGATCCGCGTACGCCCGCACACACAAGTGCACGATCCCGCCAAAGTGCGGATTCCAGCCTACCACCCGGACCAACCCGAGGTCCGCGAAGACTGGGCGCAGTACTACGATGCCGTGAGCGAAGCCGACGCGGACGCTGGTCATCGTCTCAGGGAACTCGAGGAGGCCGGGCTCGTGGAGGACACCATCGTTTTTTACTACGCCGACCACGGATCTGGCATGCCGCGCAACAAACGCTGGCCTTACAACTCTGGCCTTCACGTTCCACTGGTGGTTCATATTCCAGAAAAATTCGCGCACCTGCGTCCCCCTGAATACAAAACCGGCGGATTCTCCGACAGGCTTGTGAGCTTCGTCGACTTCGCACCCACGCTCTTGAGTCTTGCTGGAATCAAGCCCCCGGAATGGATGCAGGGTCATGCGTTTCTTGGTAGCTACCAGCGGCCGCCTCAATCCTTTGTCTTCGGATTCCGCGGACGCATGGACGAGCGATACGACTTGGTTCGCAGTGTCACCGACGGCCGCTGGGTTTACGTTCGAAACTACATGCCCCATCTCATCTATGGGCAGCACATCGACTACATGTTCCAGACGCCGACTACACAGGTTTGGAAACGGCTTCACGACGAAGGCAAACTCACACCAGAGCAGGACGCTTTCTGGAAGGTGAAGCCCGCCGAAGAGCTCTACGACCTCCAGGCTGATCCGGACGAAGTCCGCAACCTGGCTGCCGATTCGAAGCACTCGGAAACTCTTGCCAAACTCAGGACCGCTCAGCGCGATTTGGCGTTGCGCATACGCGACGTTGGATTCATCCCGGAGGGTGAACGTTTCGAGCGTTGCATTGCAATCAGTCCGTACGATCTCGGCCACGATGAAACCCGCTATCCAATCGAAAAAGTCCTGGCGGCCGCCGAACTAGCTTCCAATGGCAAGCCCGACGGCATCAAAGAGCTCATTGAGAACTTATCCGCCTCGGACAGCACGGTTCGCTACTGGGGCGCAATGGGAATCCTCATGCGCGGAAAAGCTGCGGTTGATTCAGCCCGAGACCAGCTCGCAAAATCTCTAGACGACCCCTCGGCTATCGTCGCCATCACCGCCGCGGAATCGCTGTCCAAGCATGCCAGTCTGGAACTCCAGCAAAAGGCGCTGTCATTCCTCACCTCAAAAGCTGACGGAAACGCGAGCGGCTTTTTCCCAGCTCTGCTCGCGCTCAACGTCCTCGAGGCATTAGGCCCAGTCGCCAAGCCCGCGCTCGGCACGCTCCGTTCGATACAAACTCCGATCAAACCGCCGGATGCCCGTTACTCAAACTACGTGCCCCGCCTGCTTCAGGTACTCGTCGATCATGCCTCCCATGAGAACGGCGAGGGAAAACCGAAACCCCGGCGAGAATCAAACCCTTCCAAGAATTGAGGATCACGCGCTCGGGTGACTCGCGACTACCGGCCACTACCCACTACCGGCGAGGATCATTCGCGCAGGAGCGCAGCCAATTCGAGGTAGTTTTCATGGGAAATGACCCCGTGGCTCCTTGTCGGAGACCCGAATCTAAACAGTCAAACAAAGCTTAAGCCAGCCGCGGCTTGCATGATAAGCAATAGTTAAAATATATAAATCTTTACATGAAAGCATTTTGCGGATCATTCCGGCGCCCGCGTCTCAGCCGCTCGGTTTCCTCGCAAAAAAACATCACATTTCGGGCTAACCTTCTCTGGTGTTTGGTGTTCTCCTCCATGTAACAGATCTCCCCACCCACCCCACTTATGGACATCAGACAGCACCTCCCCCGCCCGGCCGACTTCTTCACCACCCGCCGCCAGTTCCTGAACCGGTTCGGAATGGGGTTTGGAGCGCTGAGCCTCTCAAGCCTTCTGGGCGCAGGCCAGTCCACGGCAAGCGCCGTTGGCTCGCAGTCGCCGCTTGCCGCAAAGGCCGGTCATTTTCCAGGCACCGCAAAGCGTGTGATTCACATCTTCAGCCAGGGCGGTCCCTCGCACGTAGACACTTGGGATCCAAAGCCAGAGCTCGCGAAGCACGCGGGCAAGGAGGTGGAAAAGATCGGAGGGATGCCCCTGCCCACGCAGTTCAAGTTTGAGAAAAAAGGCCAGAGTGGAATCGAGGTAAGCGAGATTTTCCCGAAGATCGGCGAGTGCATCGATGACATCGCAGTGATCCGTTCGATGAACACTGACATTCCGGCGCATGATATTGCCACCATCATGATGAACACCGGCTCGGGCCGGCTCGTGAAACCGTCCGTTGGTTCGTGGGCGTTGTACGGACTCGGATCCGAGAACCAGAATCTGCCAGGCTTCATCGCGCTGGGTGGCGGGCTGGGCGGCGCCAACAACTGGCGTGCGGCGTTTTTGCCGGGCGCGTATCAGGGAACGCTGGTGAGCAGCGTGAGCGCACCTGCGGAGAAAATCATCGCGAACATCAAGAGCTACCACGCTTCGATGGAAGACCAGCGCAAGCAGCTGGATCTTCTGAAAACGCTGAACGAAAAACACGCGCAGGACCTCAGAAATGACGCGATCCTGGAAGCGCGCATCCAGTCTTTCGAGCTTGCGTTCAAGATGCAGACTGAGGCGACGGATGTGTTTGATGTAAACAAGGAGCCTGCAAATATCCGCGAGATGTACGGCGACAGCGAGATTGCGCGCCGCATGCTTATTGCTCGGCGCTTGGTGGAAAACGGAGTGCGTTTCGTTCAGGTCTGGGCCGGCAGTTGGGATCATCACACCGACGTGAAGGGAAACCTTGTGAAGCAGGCCGAAAACATTGACCAACCGATTGGTGCGCTCCTCAAGGATCTCAAGCAGCGGGACATGCTCAAGGACACTCTAGTGGTCTGGGGCGGCGAATTCGGCCGCACCCCCCGACACGACAGAGGCGCACGGGGCGAACCCGGGCGCGACCACCACAGCAAGGCGTTCTGCGCCTGGATGGCGGGCGGCGGTGTAAAGGGCGGGCAGGTTTACGGTGCCACCGACGAATTTGGATACGATGTTGCGGAAAACAAGGTCCACATCCACGACCTGCACGCCACCATGCTCCACACCCTTGGCTTCGATCACGAGAAATTCACGTACCGCTACAACGGGCGCGATTTCCGCCTCACCGACGTCTACGGAAACGTCGTCAAGGGACTCCTTGCCTGATCGGATCCAGCGCCCGCGAGTTCGCGCGCCACGCATTCCATCCGACGCGCCCCCCCTCGTGGATCACCAGAGAATTGCAAGCCCCAGACCAACACCACCCAAACTATGCTTCAACGCTCCCTTCCTCGCCTAAAATTGGGCGTGCTTGCACTTGCCACGCTGGCGGCTGATGAAATTCGTGCAGCGGCCCCGTCCAGCCTCGCTGAGCTCGATTTCTTTGAAAAAAAGATCCGCCCGGTTCTAGTAGAGAGCTGCTACGAGTGCCACAGCGCGACGAGCAAGAACATCCGAGGCGGCCTTTTGCTGGATTCCCGCGAAGGCGTTCTCAAAGGCGGGGACAGCGGCCCAGCGATCGTGGTTGGGAACCCGAAGAAAAGCCTTCTCATCACAGGCATCCGCCACGAAGACAAAGATCCCGACATGGCCATGCCTCCGAAGAAGGAGAAGCTCTCGGACGCAGTAATTGCGGATTTCGAACAATGGGTGACGATGGGCGCGCCGGACCCGCGCACGGGAGGTCCAACCGTAAGAACCGCATTCGATCCGGCAAAAGCGGCAGAACATTGGGCTTTCAAGAAAGTGTCTGCTCCTCCGGTCCCCAACCCTGCGAACCAAAAAAATCTCGCGCAGAATCCAATCGATCACTTCGTTTTGGAAACCCTCTCAAAGAACAAACTTCAACTTTCCCAAAAAGCCGACAAACACACACTGATCCGGCGGGTGACATACGACCTCACGGGGTTGCCGCCGTCTCCCTCGGATGTGGAGGCATTCGTGTCAGACAACTCTCCTGCCGCTTACGAGAAGCTTGTAGACCGCCTCATCGCTTCCCCGCAGTACGGAGAGCGTTGGGCGCGCCATTGGCTAGACATCGCGCGTTATGCAGACACTACGGGTGACCGCACCATCGGAAAACTTCGAGCGCCGATTTATTCGTACGCGTGGACCTACCGCGATTATGTGATCAACGCGTTCAACAATGACCTGCCCTACGACCGGTTCATCGTTGAGCAAATCGCTGCGGATCATCTTCCCGAAACAAAAGACAATCCGTCCAAGCTTGCGGCTCTTGGTTTCCTCACGCTGGGCAAGCGGTTCATGGGAAATGAAAACGACGTCATCGATGATCGGATCGATGTCGTGACCAAAGGCCTCATGGGCCTAACTGGAGCGTGCGCGCGCTGCCACGACCACAAATTTGATCCAGTGCCCACGAAGGATTATTACTCGTTGCACGGCGTGTTCGCGAGCAGCGAAGAACCTGCGACACTGCCCCTGATCTCTGAAGCTGCCTCGGAAGAACAACATAAACAGTATCTCGAGGAGGTGGCAAAGATTCACAAGGAAATTTCCGACTTCGAGAACTCGCAAGCGGGTCGCCTCACCGCTGGCATGCTGGAGCGGGCGGGCGACTACCTCATGGCGGTGCACACCTCGGGAAAATCCCAGTCAAACTTCCGCAACCTGGCTCGCGACAAAGGGTTGAAGGCTGAGGTGGCAGCCGTCTGGCAGGACCAACTCAAGGTCGCTGAAGCGGCGCAAAAGAAGAAACCCGACCCGATCCTGAGCCCATGGATCACTCTTGCCGCAATACCCGAAGCTGAATTTGCGCAGAAAGCCCCCGAATTAATTGCCGCGCTCTCCACGAGCAATGAAGCGAACCCGGGCATCGTCGCAGCGCTGAAAGAAAAGAACCCCGCCTCGCTCGCAGAAGCGGCTTCCGTCTACACCACCTGCTTTGAACAGTTGCACAAAAGCCTGCATCTTCCAACGTTCGCAACCGGCAAGACCGCCAAGGCAGGCGCCTTTGATATCACGCAAACCCCGATGAACGACGAGAACCTCGAGGTTCTTCGCAAAGATATTTTTGGGGCAACTTCCTGCATGCACCCTGAGGAGCGCGTGGTGGCGAAAACCTTCGGCGTCCAGTACTCTACCCCTCTTGCGATCATCAGGGCGAAGTTCGCCGCGCTGGATTTGTCCCATCCCGGCGCCCCAATCCGTGCCATGGCGCTTGTGGACAAAGCGAAACCGAAAGATTCTCCCGTGCTTATCCGGGGCGAGGCGACCAACCGCGGTCCGGTGGTTCCGCGCCGGTTCCTCACCATGTTTGCGGGGGAGGACAGCAAGCCATTTCAGAAGGGCAGCGGTCGCCTTGAACTCGCGCAATCCATCGCAAGCAAGGACAACCCCCTGACTGCGCGGGTGATTGTAAACCGGGTCTGGCAGTGGCATTTCGGTCAGGGAATCGTGCGCAGCGTCAGCGACTTCGGGACGCGCTCGGAAGCCCCCTCGCACCCGGAACTCCTGAACTGGATGGCTGCATGGCTCATGGATCACAACTGGTCCCTCAAACAACTCAACAAACTCATCGTCATGTCCGCGACTTATCAGCAGGACAGCAAGCCGACGAAAAAGGGAATGGAAACCGACCCTACAAACCAGTGGTTGTGGCGTTACAACGTGCAGCGACTCGATTTCGAAGAAGTACGCGATACGCTCCTGACGCTCAGCGGCCAACTCGACCAATCCTCATTCGGGGGCAGACCCTATAAATTGAGCGGGGCAACCGCCAGCGACGCCGCAGCCAAAAAGCGTTACGGCGCGAGCACCGATGCCTTGAAGACCAGCGAAAACAAGCGCTCTGTCTATGCGATGGTCGATCGCGCCGGCCTTCCAGAAATGTTCAACACATTCGATTTTGCGAATCCTGATATCTCAACGGGCGAACGCGTGCTGACCACAGTCCCGCAGCAGGCTCTTTTTATGATGAACAGCCCGTTCATTGCAGATCAGGTCCGCGGCATTCTGCGGCGTGAGGACATGCCTAAGGCCGCGTCCCTTGATGACAAGATCCGCTTCCTGTTCCGTCTCACCATGCAACGTCCCCCGACCGCGGACGAACTCGAAGCGGCGCGCAGGTTCATCAACAGCGACCCCTCTGCCGCAGTCGAGACCAACGCTTTGGTCTCTCCCATAGCGGGTTCGCCCGAAACAGATGCGGCAAAAGCCGTGCGGAAGAGCTCTCAAGCAAACAAGTCGCTGGACGTCTGGGAGCGCTACACTCAGGTCCTCCTGCTCACAAACGAGCTGATGTTCGTCGAATAGGGCCGGCATGACTTTTTAATGCTAAGGCTGCGGTTTCCCATCAGCGTTCACGCGCCGCCCGGGCATTCCCACCGAACTCATGCCGCGTCCTGTCAAACCAGTCAGCGTCTAGTCAACTGGAACCTCAACCGGTCGAAACGGCTCCTCCACGCATCAGCCCCGCCGAATCCAGCGCGTCCCTTGCGCGACGCTCCACTGAAACTTCCGCGCGTGCTCGCGAATCAAAAACGGCAGGTCCCTCGAATCGACCAACTCGAAATCGCCCTCCAGGCACCCGCGCAATCCGTCGAGTGTTTGCAGGGGCATGCCACCCTGAAGCCTTCCTCCAAGCCAGTTCTCGCGGGGAGTGTATTCCTCCATCCACGTGTAAGGCGAAGTGATTACGAGCTGCCCACCAGGCGAAACAAGCGCCGAGAGCGATGCGAGGCACTTCTGAGGCTCCCGCAGACGATCGATCAAATTAGCCATCAACACGACGTCGAACTTTCCAAGACCTCCGCGAAGCGCCATAGCATCGCCTTGCTCAAATCTCACGCGCTGCGGGTCGACGGCCTCGGGACAAACCGCTTTCAAAGACTTCGTCAACTCGCCCTCCACTGAGCATTGGTATTCCAGAACACCAGACACGCGAACCGACTCAGCAGCCGAGATAAAAGCCGCAGAGTAATCGATCCCAATCACCTCACCACACCAGCGAGCCAGCTCGAAACTAGACCTGCCCACTGCGCATCCCAGGTCGAGCGCTCTTGAATTCGGTCCAAGCTTGGAAACATCTACGCACTGCGTCACGCAGCGCACGGGATACTCGAGCGCGTCCACGGGTGCGAAAAGGTACCCCACAACCTCTTGCGCAGTACCGTAGTGAAACAGCAGATACTCCCGCAGAATCCGCTCGGTTTCGTAGGGGTTCGAGCACGCAGAGGAGGAATCTGGCTGCTGAGTAGCGAGCGGGGTTGATGAATTCACCCTTCTGGGATAGACCACACCGCCTGCTGCAACAACGCTCCTCTTTTTTAAACCGCATAATTTACTGTCACGCCGCCGCGCTTGAGCTTCCCGTCACGTTCAATTCATCAACGCCTCCAGACTGTTCATGATTTGGAAAACCCGCCACTACGCAATCAACCTCGCTGAAAAAGCGGTCATCATGGGCGTGATCAACGTGACGCCTGACTCTTTTTCTGACGGCGGCCTGTGGCAGGACCATCAATCCGCAGTCAAACATGCGATGGACCTCATCCAAGACGGCGCAGACATTCTTGATGTGGGTGGAGAGTCCTCAAGGCCCGGAGCGACCCCCGTAGACGAGGCCGAGGAACTGCATCGGGTGATCCCGGTGATCAGGGCGCTCAAGGACCGCACGTCCGTCCCAATCTCAATCGACACGGCGAAGCCCGCCGTTGCGAGTGCCGCATTGAAGGCCGGAGCGTCTATTGTGAATGACATCGGCGGGCTGCGCCTGCCTGAAATGCGGGCCGTTGTTGCGGAATTCAACGCGGGCGCAGTGTGCATGCACATGAAGGGCACCCCGCGCACGATGCAGAACTCCCCTTCCTACACAGACGTTGTAGCCGAGATCCTCGCCTTCTTTGAAGGCACCGCAGAACTCTGCCGTTCCGAGTCCATTGACATCCAGCAGATTGCATTTGATCCCGGCATCGGGTTCGGCAAGTCGCTCGAACACAATTTAGAGATCCTGCGCGAACTCCCACGATTCCACGCAATGGGTCGTCCCCTTGTTCTCGGGGTTTCGCGTAAATCCTTCCTTTCAAAACTTACGGGCAGCGAGGAGCTGAATGACCGCCTGTGGCCCACCGTGGCGCTGAGTGCGTACGCGAGGCATCATGGCGCATCAGTTTTGCGCGTCCACGACGTGAAACAAAACGCTGAGGCCGCCCGGATGACCGAGGCCATCCGGGCATTTGCCAAGAAAGGTGACCTCACGCCTTCGATTCACTACAGAGAGAACTACAGGGAGGCGCGAGCATGAGCACCCTGCCTCTCCAAAACTTTATCATCCTGCACTGGAGAGACGCGCTTGAGATCGGTCTGCTATGGTTCGTGCTGTACCAACTCTGGCTGCGCTTGCGCGAAACGAGGGGCAGCAGGATGCTAATCGGCGTGATCAGCGCCTCGGTGGCGCTGCTCGCGGCGTCTGAAATTCTACAACTCCCGGTGCTTGAATGGCTGCTGCGAAATATTGCAGCGCTGGGGATGTTCACGCTGGTTGTTATTTTCCAGCCGGAGTTGCGCCGGATTGCAGCGTCGCTTGGTAATGCACGCTTTTTCTCGTCAACGCTCCAGAATCCCGTGACTGCCGAGCTCCTGTGCGAGATGGCATTCGAGCTGGTGAACCGCCGTCTGGGCGGCAGCATCGCGATTGAAAGAGACGTTCCTCTGGAAAACTGGGCAGACTCGGGCGTCGCAATCGACGGACTTATCAGCACCGAACTGGGTGTTTCAATTTTCCATCACAAGACCCCGCTTCACGATGGCGCGTTGATCATCCGCGGCGACCGAGTAGCAGCCGCCGCATGCATCCTGCCGCTGACAGAGCGCACGGACCTAGACCGCAGCCTCGGACTGCGTCATCGTTCGGCACTGGGGCTCACCGACGAAACTGATGCCATTGTCATCATCGTGAGCGAGGAAACGGGAGCAGTCTCGCTCTGTCACGACGGCAAAATTGAGCGCGGTTTTGAACCGGAAACTCTCAAAAGCCGTCTCAGCGAACTATTGTCCCTGCCTGCAAATGAAACCACTGCTGACTGACCACCCTGTTGCTAAAATCTGCACGCTCGTGCTCGCCGTGGCGCTTTGGTTCATCATCAAACAGCGGACGCCTTCTTCGTACTCCGGCTCGGTGCCGATCCATCAAGCCGACTGATAATCTTGGCTCCAAGCGCACGCCGCGAACTTCCGCACCCCGCTGCTGAGCTCATCCCGCGTCCGCATTCACGTCTTGCCCATCACGCTTTGCTCAGCCAATTTTGCTCATACCCACTCCTGAACCGACACCCCACATGCTTCCGCCGGACGAACAATTCAACATCCTCAAACGCGGCTCTGCGCAAATCCTCTCAGAGCCCGAACTCCGCGCAAAGCTCGCACTCGGCCGGCCTTTGAACGTCAAACTGGGCGTGGATCCCACCGCCCCGGACATCCACCTTGGATTCACGGTGTGCCTTCAAAAGTTGCGTCAATTCCAAGACCTAGGGCATCAGGCTGTCCTGATCATCGGCGATTTCACAGCAATGATCGGCGATCCCTCGGGCCGTTCAAAGACGCGCCCTCAGCTCTCCCATGACAAAATCATGGAAAACGCCCACAGCTTCCAGTCCCAGGCGTTCAAGATTTTGGATCCTGCGAAAACAAGAACCGTCTTCAATGGCGAATGGTTTGAGATCATGAATTTTGAGCAGATCATCCGGCTCAACAGCCGCGTGACTCTCCAGCAGATGCTACACCGCGAAGACTTCCGTTCGCGAATTGAACGCGGTGATTCGGTGAGGCTTCACGAGATACAGTACCCGATCATCCAGGGCTGGGATTCTGTGATGGTGAAGGCAGACATTGAAATGGGCGGGACCGACCAACTCTTCAATATTCTTGTCGGACGAGACCTGCAACGTGAGGAAGGCCAGCCGGAACAGGTCGTGTTTCTCATGCCGCTGCTCGAGGGGCTTGATGGGGTTCAAAAAATGTCAAAGAGCCTCGGGAATTATGTGGGGGTGACCGAGGCACCCAGCGAGATGTTCGGAAAGCTGATGAGTATTTCGGATGAGTTGATGGCGCGTTACTACCTGCTGCTCCTCGGCGAGGACATGCCGGAAACTCACCCGATGCAGGCGAAAAAGGAACTCGCCCGCAAAATTGTTGCCCGATACCACTCTGAAGAACTCGCTGCGGCAGCACTTGAGGACTTCAACACACGCTTCTCAAAGCGCGACCTCCAGCAAGTCGAACTGCCTTCGGTGTCAATCAGCGACCTCGGAGGCGACATCGTGTCGGCGGTGGTGGCTGCGTATCAGAACGGTTTCCAGCTCACAAAATCGCGCGGCGACGCACGGAGGCTCATCGAACAGGGCAGTGTGCAGCTCCGCTCGGAAAAAATCACCGACCCAAAGGCGACGCCTGCTTACAACGCCGGCGACGTGATGCGCTTGGACAAGACTCGCGCCGTGCGTTTGCAGTAACGCAATCACCACTGTCGAAACCGTAGGCCCCGACGCTACGCGGCCCCTTGATGCGCTCCGGCATGACACGCGCAGCATGCGAACGCCGTTGACCCCGAACACATCTGCGCCACTCCACGCGCCGCCGGTTGCGGCATCTCCGGCGCGCTATTTGACACCAAATTTGAACACCGTCGTGCTCTTCAGCGTCTTGCCCGGGCGCAGAATGCAGGACGGAAACTCGGGGTGGTTCGGGGAGTCTGGGTAATGCTGAGTTTCGAGGCAGAACCCGTTTCGATGCGCGTATTTGCCGCCGGATTTACCGGTGAGGGTTCCGTCTAGAAAATTGCCGCTGTAAAACTGCAGTCCGGGCTCGGTCGTGCTGACTTCCATGGTTCGGCCGCTCGAAGGCTCGTGCACAAACGCAGCTGAAGCGAGGGACCCGCTCTGGCTGTCCAAAACAAAGTTATGATCATACCCTCCTCCGAGCGTCATCTGCTCTTCCTTCGCGTTGATGCGATCGCCGATAACTCTTGCTTTGCGGAAATCGAGGGCTGTCCCCTCCACGGAACGCAACTCGCCGGTGGGGATCATGCCTTCATTCACGGGTGTGAACTTTGATGCAGCAATTCGAAGACTGTGTCCAAGAATGTCGCCGCTGCCATCTCCCTTGAGATTGAAATACGCATGCTGGGTCACGTTGACCGGAGTCGCCTTATCGGTTGTTGCCTCGTAATCCACACGCCACTCGTTGTTTTCATCTAGCCAGTAGGTCACGCTAACCTGAAGGTTTCCCGGATACCCCTCCTCGCCATCCTTGCTCAAGTACCGAAACCGCACACCCTGCGCCCCGTCTTTCTGGAGGCCTTCAGCTTTCCACACAACTTTATCAAAACCCTTATTGCCCCCGTGCAGCGAGCATGGCTTCCCGCTGGGAGTGTTATTTGTCGCAAGCTTGTAGGTCGCACCATCGAGAGTGAATTGACCGCCTGCGATCCGGTTGCCGAAACGACCAACGATCGCGCCGAAATAGGGTGTGGCCTTCTCGTATTCGGCAAGCGTCTTGTAGCCGAGAGTGACATCAGCGAGCCTGCCTTTCTTGTCCGGCACCTCGAGGCTTAAAACGATGGCACCATAGGTCATTGCGCGGAGCTTTACTCCATGGCTGTTGGAAAGCGTATAGACCTCTACGGGGGTGCCATCCGCAGCTTTGCCAAAGGGTTCCGGATTTGGCGCGGAAGCCGCCATTGCGAAGGTACCAATCGCGGTGAATGCAGCCACCGCGGCCGAGGTCTTTGGGAGGGTCATTTTTCTGGGGTGTTTTGGGTTGCGCCAACTTTCGTACTTCCGATTACACATCCTGAAACCTGAGTGGAAGCAATATTTCTATCGATTCCGAAGCTGAAGAACCTCAAGCTCTGAAGCATAGCACTCGCCGCACCCCCGCCGCAGACGGCAGCGCAAGGGGCCCCAAGGTCCCCCGCCCAAACACAAATCCCCCTCAAACCCACGCCTCGAATGAAGCACTCCTCCACCATCATCACCGGCCCGAACATGCTTGCCACAACCGGACTCGCTGTAACCCGTCGCGATTTCCTCAAAGCCACCGTTGGTTCAATCGCGGTCGCCTCGCTGCCAAACAGCTTGAGTGCGGAGGCTCCTCCAACTTCCGAGACACTTGTAACGCAGCTATTCCGCTCACTCTCCGAGGAGCAGAAAGCCTCAGTCTGCTTCGCTTTCGACCACCCACTGCGCTCCAAGGTGAACAACAATTGGATGATCAACAAATCGCAGAAGGAAACACTCGGCCCCGATCAGAGGGACCTCGTGAGACAGATTTTTCTGAGCCTGCATTCACCCGAGTACGCATCGAAAGTGCTCGCCCAAGTGACTCATGATTCCGAAGGGGAGGGATTCGAAGCGGGCACTTCGGTCGCACTTTTCGGTCAACCGGGCACCTCGGACTTTGAGTTCGTGATCACCGGCCGCCACTGCACCCGCCGCTGTGATGGAAACTCCGTGAAAGGCGCCGCGTTTGGAGGTCCGATTTTCTACGGCCACGCGGCGAAAGGTTTCCGCGAAGAAGCTGACCATCCCGGCAACGCGTACTGGTATCAGGCCAAGCGCGCGAACGAAGTCTTTAAAATGCTTGATGGCAAACAACGCGAATCCGCACTGGTGGATCGAGTGCGCGAGGAAAAGGAGACAGCAACGGTCTCACTCACAGGAAAAAGGAAGGGCCTGCCTGGCATCCCGATGGAAGCGCTCAGCCCCGACCAGCAAACGATGGTTCGAAAGGTTTTAGGGGACCTGCTCGCACCGTTCCGAAAGGAGGATGTCGAGGAGTCCTTAAAATTGATCGAGCCGCAGTTCCGATCCCTCCACATGGCGTTCTGTAAATCAATGGACATCGGCAACGACGGCGTCTGGGACGTGTGGCAGATCGAGGGTCCCAACATGATCTGGCTCTTCCGCGGCGCCCCGCATGTCCACACGTGGGTGCACATTCGGGAGGCCTAACGATTCCAATTCCATAAAGAGGCCTTTTGCGCGGAAATCTGGCAGACGCCGTCTGCCCACTACAGCCTTGGACAATCGACTCGCTGAATCAGGGCATGCGACCCTCTTCAACATCCATCAGGTCAAAAAACACCTGAATGTCATCGCGCTTAACAAATCCGGCCTCGGTCTTCTGCTTTAGTAAACCCGCAGAAGCCCCGTCCCGCCAACCGCGCTTGTGCATGAACCCGTTCCAAATCTCAATCTGTTCAGCATCCGGGCGGCGCCCGTTTTTAAAACACCATTCAAGCACCTCCTCGTCAGAGCCTCCTTCCAAAGTCCTTTTCGTCAGTGCCTCGTAGCTCACCCCGAGAAACCGGCAAATGCGATCATCGAAGGTCCGCGCGCCCTCTATTGGCCCCAAGTGATAGCCGTCCGGAAGACTGCCGTGTTCCGCGAAATAACGAATTTTATCAAGAATCCGGCCGAGCACGCAGATTCCGCCGACTTGATCACGAGGTGAACGAAAAGGAAACGACATGGCTG
>JACCED010243025.1_pt1 | contig 13514 bp, 15 predicted proteins | sample 7455021 | NCBI WGS metagenome assembly JACCED01 (sample SAMN15323456, study PRJNA562643) | freshwater metagenome | isolation source: river surface water | place: USA:Blue River Watershed | collected 2017-08-19 | reverse complement strand
TTGTCAGTAGATACAACAGGGATATCCTTAGCCCAATCTTGATTCTTGATCCAAGTACTCTTGCCGCTACCAGGAACGCCTACTAATACATAACACTTGTTCTTCATTAAATATCACCTTCGTGTGTAGGTGGCAGAATTATTCCGCCGTTGCTATATTCGTATTGTTGCCCGTTGATAGTATGTGGCTCATTCTCGTCATAAGTCCAACCGAGTGCCCGCATCATACGATGCTTGACTAACAAGTTAGGACTACGGAACACTTCTGTATCGCGGAATCCCAGCATGACGCCAACTTCACAAACAGCGCCACTGCGACAAACGCCAGCGTGACAGTGAACAATTACGTTAGTTCTGTTAGCAAACGCTTGCTTGAGCAAAAGCACTAAACTACGTGCCTGATCATGAGAACAACGCATCGCCTCATCAAGCACGTGGTCAGTTTCCTCAACATCGAGGAACTGAAACTGATGAACTGACGCAAACTGATAGTGAGGCGTAGGAAAGTCTCCAGGCGGATCGCAAATTTGAATCAGCATGGAGTTAGGACCAGCGTCCATGTGTGTACCACGCTTGATATCAATTAACGATGTATTTTGAATCCAAGGGTTCAACATTTTGTTCTCCAAATAAAATTCCCACTAATGATAGTATATCACAGTGGGAAGTTGTTGTCAAGTAAGTAAAAAGTATTACTCAAATTTATAATCGTGGTGCTCTTTGTGTCGCCAACTTGCTGGTTGTGTGAATCTGATTTCTGGAATATTTCTAACCTCTCCGTACCAGTGTCCTCGCACATTTATAAACCCGCTATAATGTAGAGTCATCACGATTGTTGGCGTAATAACAATCAACACAATAAGAGGATTGATCAGCCATAAACCAATCAAAATTGCTACTTGTAATCTAGTCCAGTTGCGATGAATCCATACCTGAAACTTGCTCTTCATAAAATCTCTAATGTAGCTTGGCTCCATTGGGCCTAAACGCCACATCAAGAACCATACTTTCAACTTACCTACGTATTTTGGACTATGTGGGTCACGCTCAGTATCAACAAACTTATGATGCTGACGATGAATGTATGAGAAGCTAAGCGGACTACCTGTACCACCAGCAAACAATGAATAGATCGTAGCAAAAATGTTCCAGAAATTATCTCTGTATCTACCATGAGCCATACGTAAATGAATCAGTTTGCCGTTGATATACACATTATAAATGATTGTATAGATGAAACAGCCCAACGCTACCCAGATGTTGAAACCGTAAGTGTAGATTCCATAAATTAGTAATAGATGATGTAAGATAATCATCCGTAAGTTGTCGTGCTTGAAAATGTTTGTCATTGATAAATTACCTCTGTTTCGTCTTCTAGAATCTCTAAGTCGTCTTGACCGTTAGTGTCTATCAGCAAGTGTAGTCTAGGTTCAGTGCCGCCGTTGTGTACCCAGTGTACTAAGCCAGCGTTGAAGAAGTAAACGCTACCATCTGCCGCCATGTGATATTCAACATCGCCGTTCTTTGTCTTTGCACCGAACTTTACATCAGGGTTAGTAAAGATAGGAATGTGATAACGAGTAACATAACTAGGGTCGTAATCAAAGTGAGGTTTGATTGTGAAACCTGGTGCGATTACTGCTAGACGAACACGAGTCTTAGGCGACTTGAAGCCGTCTAAGATTTCAGCAAGCATACCGCTGTAGTGTTCGTTACGCTCAGTGTAGTTGTATTCGTCTGCTTCGTTTACATAAACGTCACTGTCACGCTTCAATCTGCGTTGACGACTAAAGATACTGTTACTAGTTTCTTCTAGGCGTTCACGTGATGTGTTCATCTTTTCGGGTGGAATACTAGTCAAGTAAAGTTGCTTGAACGCTTCGCCTACTAACATAGGACTGCCTTCTTCTTTGAAGTAGTTGTTGCGACAGAATTGATTGGCTAACACGAATCCTTTTTGATTGCTATCACTCTCTTCGCTGATATTGATATCGTTAAAACGAGAATAATCAGTATAGCCGTTATCAATGATATACTTGCGCAGACGCTCAAGGTCAACACGCATTTTGATTTTTGCGTAGTGTGGTAGTTGTTTTCTTGTTAATCGTTCTGTCATGATAGAAGCCTCGCTAATGTGTTATTTATCAACAAGAATTTTTAGTATCAGTTTTAACGAATGGCATTTCTTCAGGAATATCAATATGTTGATCAAAATCAAAAAACCAGAAAAACATCCAACTGTTTACTTGGGCTCCGTGATCGGCATGATCCTTGAAAGTGAACCAAAATTTGTTACTTAGAGGAAACTCATAATGCTGTTCCTGATCATTTGGCCACAACATTAGATAACTGCCATCAGAATCCGTACTAAATCTATAACCAAATGTTAGAGTTTGTTTAGCAAACTTGTGTCTATGTTTGCCTATGTTGGTATCTGGACAAACTAAAAATATTTCACTAGCAACTACCTTGGCAGACGACTGTGATTTTATTTTATTGACGACCTCGTTAACTTCATTCCATTGTCTACATATTTCTATTCTAAACTCTTGTGGAATATAGTCGCCTTCAATACTAAGCACCTTATGTAAATGCTGTAGATTGATTGGATTTTGTTCGCCAAGTTTGTCTAAACCATTAACATCATTAGAATACAGTCCAGTCGCTCTTGAATTTCTGCCCTTCCATATAAACTCGGTTGGTGGCGCTGACTCAACTAGCATAGTGTCAAATGCGGCATTTACTGTTTCTACTTGTATACCAGAAAAAGTAGATCGCAACTGTCCATTCTTATAGAACTGGCTTTGTTTTAATTCTTGGAATTTTTCTGGCGATATTTTATTCATAGCGATATTTAGTATACTAGAATCTGTGCTACTAAATAAGCCTATGACCGAAACAGAAAAAATAGAGTACTATCTTGGTAAAGATCGCTTTAGAGATATTTACTTTAAAGCAGAATTCCCACATGCGTATCAAGATATTCATGCGGTTGATATCAAGCCAGAAGAGTACACAAACTGCGTTAAAAAAATGAACTCCGTGTATCGTGATATGGAATTCAAATTTAACAAACAGGGATATAGAAGTAACTGGGACTACAATATCGAAGAACTCAAAGAAAAAGACAATATTATTCTTTGTCTTGGTTGTACTGATACGTTCGGCATGAACGTGTACTATGATGATCTATGGGCTACCAAATTACAAAATAAAATTCCTGATGCTACTGTTATGAACTGCGGCATAATCGGCGCAAGTCCAGAAACAATTCATAGATTCTTAGTAAAAGTAACTCAAGTTCTTCCTACACAAATCAGTCATATATGCTTATTGTGGCCACACTCTGCTAGAAGAGAATTTGTAAGTAAGACATTCACAAATATCATCAAAGCATCTGACTACAACAATATTCCAATGGAAGATTACTGGTCATACATTGACTGGAAAAGCGATAACTATAACTTCTTCAAAAACTATCATGCGGTAAAATCAATTTGCGATGCTAAAAATATCAAGTTGTATGACTTAAACATCAATCGTTTCGATAAAAAAGTACCCTATGATTTTTCAAGTCCTATGTTTGCGTTCGGTAGTAAAACACATCATGCCATTTCAGAATACTTTTACAAGAAAGTAAAAGATTTACCATCGTTATTCGAGGAACAAAAGCGATGAGCACATACACAGAAGTTAAATTTGAACTAGAGACTAGTGGCCCGGCTGTCATAAAAATTACAAAAGTAAATGACAAAGATGAGGAATACACTATATCAGAAAACTGTACAGTAGTATACAAAACTTACTGCGTTCCAGGTAAGCCAGTTACATTTAAAATAAAACTTATTGAAGGCGCAGAGATTGCGGTGAAAAAAGTTTTCACTACAATATATGATCGTGATATGGAAATAGCAACTCTATCAGAAAAATTAAGGGATCCTGTAACCAAAACAGTTACTACTATACAAGAATCTCCAAAGAATTCTAGATATCTAAATATTGCTGATAGACCAAAATATAACTTTGAGCCTTTTACACTACGAGGGGAACAATCTTGCGATATCCTATTCTTCTGTCAGTTGATACATTTTTATGACTGGTGCGCCAAGTACATAAATAACGACAATAGAGTTTAGTGCGGCCGTAGTTTAAGGGGAAAAACACTGCTTCCAAGCAGAAATGAGAGTTCGATACTCGCCCGGCCGCTTCATTGATAAATACTTTCATGTTTTTCATATTTGAAATTATTTACATTCATTCCTCTCCAAATTTCTTTCAAACAATTAGGGAGAAAGAATATGAACATTTTTTAAATTCTATTTTTTCTAAAATGTTCGAAAACTCTTTATTATACTATGATAAATTTCACATAACCAAAGTTCTATCTCAAAGAGAAGAAAATTTATGGACATATACCATGAGAATACACGGCTTCAAAACAGTGGATGCTATTAATATTTTTATGAATTTTTATGGCGACAGCACTGATTCAATTAGATTACAAAGAACTGCGTGGAACACAGGCAATCAGATAACAGGAGAGTTTAATATATTAAATCATGACGGTAATGTAATTAAAGTTCATACTAACTGTCAAACTGGAGCCTGTTATGGAAATCCAACTGGATGCGATAAGAAATTGGGTGGTCCATGTTATACTTCTGCATCTAAGGCCATCATAGAAAGAAAGAATAAGATTTTTCATATTGCTCCCATCAAATGATTACAGAAATTCTCGACTATCGTTGGACTACCACTTGGGACTTAGAATCTATACTCAACGATTCCTCATTCACTCAACATATTGAATCAGATTACCCATTAGTAATCTCAACTCTACACGGTCTAAAGCGTGATGATGAAAGCGTTTGGCAAGACTATCTAGGTGGTCGCCGACGTGGTAAACCCAGTGAATTACGCAATATCGCAGTTGATGGCTTAGTAAGTCACGTTGGCGCTCTACTAGGCATTAACAGTCAAATCTTAAATGTACAGGCAGCCTGTGCTAGTTCTTTATACGCACTCTATACTGCTACCTTATTAAGTAGTGCTACTGGCAGACCTGCTATTGTAGTTTGCGCTGATGATGTTAATAGCGCATACTGGCACTGGCACTTCAATAGTTTCGGTGCGCTTGATCAGGATAGTGGTTTACCATTTGACTCGTCATCACGAGGTTTCAAAATGGGCACAGGCATTGCGGCGTATCTAATCAAAGCAACAACAGTAAAACATACTCTATCACCATTAGCAGTAATTCAACAATATGCGTTTTATACTAACAGTAGTTTAGTTGCTAGTCCTGGCGCGGTTGATGATATCATCAATAACATCACTGGCATCAATTATGATAAGATTGAACTGTGGAACGCTCATGCTACTGGTACTCCAGTAGGTGATCGGACCGAGTATGAATACTTCAATCGAGTTATTAAGAACAATATTCCTATTGTAGGATACAAAGGTTATCTAGGACACTGTATGTGCGCTAGTGGCGCTGTTGAACTTGCTATGACACTAGATGGTAAGCGAAACAATATTTTACTTCCCAACAAGATAGTTGGAGAAAAGATAGCCACTGATAGTCGTATCATTACTGAATCAACCTCATTCACATACACCAAGATGCTAAAAACTAATCTTGGCTTTGGCGGTAAAACTGCTGTTGCCGAGATTGATTTATATTAAAATCAATTTTTTACTAAGATAACGAGTTCTAATAGAACTGAATTCTTCGTTGGTTCTCAATCTAAGGAACACACGATGATTCTTTACCGTGCGCACACCATGTATTAAGTGACTGTTGAATACTGTAGCATGTTTGTCACTATAGTTGTGCGTTAGTGCTATATCTTTCTCTGTTAATTGACGATACTCTCGCCCTAATACTATCTCGCCATCGTAGTTATAAAAGTCAATGGGATTGAACTCACCGTCTGCTAAGATCGGCCAAACAAATACTGATGCGGCCCATTTATCTACGTGTGGCCAGAATTTAAAACCTGGTCTGTTCCACATGATATCTAAGTTTGTGTCGTTAACTTCAATGTCTAAACGTTCAACTAATTCTCGAATGTATGGAAAGTCTAGCAGGTTAATGCCTTTGCCACGCTCATCTTCCTTCATCATCATGTAGTCGTGACTTTGAATCACAACGTTTTTGGCAGTTTCAACTGCGTTTAGCGCCGGATTGGCCCACGGCAAAGACTTTACTCTAGCATAACCCTTTACTTCTTCAAAAACATCTTTAAGTTTTTGTTGTTCGTATGTCAATTCTGGTAATTCTAATATACACTCTTGAGGAATCATGGCTCTATCACTTTAATTTGTTTGAACTTATACGAGTTCTTATATCTATCACAATATACCAGACCATCAACTAACTGAAACTTATTAGATACGTGAGACTTAAACGTGCCGTCTATTCTAATAGTAAAATTACTCTCATCCTCAGCATCCACACCGTGACAGTCACTCTCATTAAACATATAAGCATGGGAGTTAGTGTAAACTTTCTCTTTGGTAACTTCATCGTAAACAAACGCAGGTCTGCTAGGATTAGTTAACTGTATGTTGACAAAATGCGCTCGATGTCCGCCGCCTGTGGCTGGATAATCTCTGTGTATAGAAACACCATGTCCCTGGACATTACGATAAATCATTATTCTACCGATAGAATCAAATAAAGTGTCTCTAAGAGATTCCACCCATCTACAAAAAGGACTCGTGGATGGTTCAGTGATAATATCTTTCCATATTCCATCAGTATGCTTGATCATCCAAGTCCTGTTACTTGTGTTCCACCCTCGCAATATGACTGCGTTGCGCCACAACGGCGATGATAAATTATTAATTGTCCAAGAATTATAGTCTTGTATGTTTTTGAACTGTTCTAGTTGATTTCGGTCGATGTATCTATCACAATAAAACTGATAATGGGTGAAGAATTCATAACCATTAAGTTCTTTCGGCAATAAACAGCTACCGCCTCCAGGTGTTGAGCCGATTGCTTCTAGATATGAGTTTATTTCTTGTACAATGATTTCTCTGTTACTAGGCAATTCAACGAGATGAGATAAATCTAACCAAGGCACACTATCTTGACCACAGCCCAAAATGCCGCACTCATACCACTTAAAGAACGGCTTCGATAAGCCATCATTTATTCGTTTATGTATCCATATGTTTGGTATACTATCAACATTGCTATACGTATTCATGGTGGTGTAGGAGGGGGTTTACTCTCATCTCGGTTCAAATGCAGAACAGGCTTTCATTAAGCTACTACACCTGGAGAGGGGGTCATAGACTCCACCAACTCCGTTAATCGTTCGCAAACTTTTACGTTACCTTCGTCAGTAATGCCGTTCACGTTGAATACGTTTGATGGCACTTTGTACTGTTTGAAAATATCTAGTATATCCACATTTACCATACCGCTGGTGAACTTGAACCAACTAGGTATAGATTTATGCCATACATGAATTACTGGTATGTTCTTAGTTACGCAATACCCATCAATCTGAACTAGAGCGCCATAAAATCTATTCATTTGTAAATCAGGCGTGTAGAAATATTTTCTATAAGTTTGTGTTGCCTTAGAAAAGTTTTCAGGAGTTTCAAATCTTTTGATAAATTTTTCGTTGTGATCTTTAGTATGTTCCTGAGACCAATCCTTAAACAAGTATTCGCCTCTGTGTTCAGCAACATTGTTTATTCCGATGTCTCTATCGCAACCTGGCAAAAATAGAAACTGTGCTTCACAATGAAATATAATTGCTAAATCAGGCTTGGTCTTTTTAAGTTCATATAGGATACGTTCTTCGCTTCCTTGTCTAACACCAGTGTTTACAATCTCAAGACCGTGTTTTTCAGCAAACAAGTCAATATAACTGTTTGGGCCTCTATAAGCACAATCACTATTGCCGTAAAATCCTACTGTTTTCATTAGTTACTAAATATCGCTATGTATAAATTTGTTGACTGTCACTATGACAGGGAATCATTGATTGAGTTATTTAGTGTCGCTAATAAGTCTAGAATCAAATCTCTGTATCAAGTCACGGATGATCTGATGGGCAAAGATTGCGTTGATAGTGTGTTCGCACAGTTTCCTAATATTGCTCACGCTCATCACAATGTCGAACTAGGTAGGCTATCAACTTATGTGAAGCCGTATATTAGTCCTGGCAACAACGGACTTGTTATCATTCCTCTAGAAGGTTCATTGACTATGAACTTTTACAGTTACTCAGGAACTAGAGAAACTCTACATCCATCAAGAAGGATGAGATTGAGCGAACTAAATGATATCAAGTCAACTCTGTTAGAAACTGTTATTGTAGATAGACCAATTATATTCAATGGCTTAGTGCCTCATGATTATCAGCCTACTGATGATAGCATCTTAATGCTTATTCTAAAGATACCACTAGATACTGATTGGCGGATAGTATAGGATTCGAACCTATGCGCCAACTTTCGTCAACGACGGTTTAGCAAACCGCTCCCTTAACCACTCGGGCAACTATCCATATTTGGAGTACTGAGTCGGATTCGAACCGACGAAACAACGGATTTGCAATCCGAGCCATTAGACCGCTCTGGTATCAGTACATAATATTGGCCCCACTGCTGGGATTCGAACCCAGATTCCTTCCTTAACATGGAATAAGAAAATTGCTGAACGTACTCTTAACAGAGTCACCCTTTTATAAGTGTCCTAACCATTAGACGACAGCGGGATATTTTTCTATAAATTATCGATAATAAATACACCATGGACAACTATTATTATCAAGAACTAAATTGGGTTTCTGACTTTTCTCACACAGGAGAAACGTTCAAACGATGGTGCGTTGAAGAAAAGGGCAACCATCGTTATTTTCAAATGCATGTTGATCGTATTTGTGATGAGTTTGAAATTTATAAAAATTTACGAGACACGCTTAAAAAACATGACCTAATTTTATACAAGTGTAAATTTATGCAAATGGATCCAGGAGTTTTTATGAAGATTCATGTCGATCAAGGAGTCGCTAGAGTCGATATCTCGGAAGATGATCTTGTTTATTATAGCGAAACTCGTGCTATAAAATACATCGAAGTTTCATCCCCTGTTGAAGTAGCTTTAAATATTCCTCTTTTAAATACAGAACATCATATAACTCGATGGTTCAGGCATGATGATTGTGATGTTAATATAAAAGGGGCCGCTTGTGGACCACAACCCATGTTAGATTTATCTAAATGGCCTAACAAAGACAAATTAGTTGAGGAGCGTTGTGTTGCTAGTTTTAGAATGAGTAAGCCATCACTAATACGCACAAATGAATTGCATAATGTTGATGCCAGACACAGCGATAAAACTCGTTGGATACTTAGTACTAGACTCACTGACGCACATACTGGTGAGTTTTTATCATGGAATGAACTTAACAGAGTTCATAATATTAAATTCTAATGGTCTGGGTAGGAAGAATCGAACTCCCACTACAGGCATCCAAGGCCCGGCGACTGCCACTATCATATACCCAGATAAAAATTGGTGCGGGTGGAGAGAATCGAACTCTCGACTAAACGTTGGCAACGTTTGATTTTACCATTAAACTACACACGCATATAAAACAGGATGATGTGTCTAAGCCGGGACTCGAACCCACGACACGCCCCCAGCGGGCCAGCCTGCAGAAAGTTTGGTTGCAGAAAAGTGTTTGCTGTATTCATCCTAAACTTGGTGGTCGGTACTGGGATCGAACCAGTGACCTTCGCAATGTCAATACGATATTCTACCGCTGAAATAACCGACCATATTGAAACACACTCTCGACGTAAGGGGTCTTTTCACCGCGCTGGTTAGGCTGCTTCATAGCGAGACTCAGGTACTAACCAACCTGCTCGAAGTCTGCTATCAGTGATGAATGTATTTCAATATGGTGCCTCTACTCTGATTCGAACAGAGAGAACTGCTCCTTTTGAGAGAGCCGACTTTACCAATTTGTCCATAGAGGCATTAACAGGTTCTCTTTTTACGTGCTACCATTACACCACAGTAGTGACCAACCTACTGCCAGGATTCGAACCTGGACCCTCTTTTTTCCAGAAAGATTATTTAAAGTTGCTGAAAAGAACCTAATGGTCAAACTAACAGGATCATCTTTTTAGGCGGTCGCTCTACCAACTGAGCTACATCGTCCATGAGAACGAAGGTGGGGGTCGAACCCACGACATACTGCTTGTATTAAGATTTGCTGAACTGATCCTAAACTTGGCGGAGAGCAGAGGAGTCGAACCCCATCCGCCGTTAAGCAGAACCGGGTTTTCAAGGCCCGTCGCAGGACCATCCCCGCTGCATTACTCTCCATGATTTGGTGGTGATAAGTGGTACCGAGCCACTCTCGTCGGCTTATGAAACCGCTACGCATCCATCTACGTCATATCACCGTTGTGTGGAGCCTCCGGAGCGATTCGAACGCCCGACTCCTTCGTTCGTAGCGAAGTACTCTAAGTCCACTGAGTTACGGAGGCATATTTGGTGCTCAAACGCAGAATCGAACTGCGATCACTCGCATACCAAGCGAGTGTAATAGCCGTTATACTATATGAGCGATATTTGGTGCCACAGACTGGACTCGAACCAGTAACACAAGGATTTTCAATCCTCTGCTCTACCATTGGAGCTACTGCGGCGATAAATTGGGGTGTATGATGGGATTCGAACCCACGCATATCGGAATCACAACCCGAGGTCTTAACCACTTGACGACATACACCATAAACTTTTGGTACCCATGATAGGACTCGAACCTACAGAACCCGCGACCTCAACGCGGTGAATATACCAATTCTTCTACATGGGCAAATATTTGGCTCCGGTCTCAGGATTCGAACCTGACTTCAAGGATTAACAGTCCTCCGCCCACACCTAGTTTGCTTCACCGGAATAAATTATAAATTCTTTGTATTTTGATTGTTTGCCAAAAGAAATAAAATTCTTTGACACGATTTTATCTTTTGGTATCAATGCCGTTAGTTCAGTCTTGATGTGATATAGAAACAATAAATCCCAATCTTGTTCATCTACATATTTACAAGTTAGGTTTTTTCCATTGTTACCACCCTTTACTGAAATCTCAAAGGCGGCTACTCCATCTGGCTGTTGACCACTTGATTTAACTTGAACTTTTTGTAGCACCCCGTCTTTAGATGCTATCAAGTCCCAATCTTCACTATCAGTGAGTGGCAATGCCACACCATAACCATTCTTTGTAAAATAGGCTATAGCTTGACCCAATCCCGCATTTCCCTGCTTTAAACTATTTGAAAACATAATTCTCTTTCTTGACTTTAAGTCAAGTATTTATAGTACTCGGATTCTACGGAATAAATTTTGTGGTTCCCACGACAAGAATCGAACTTGTGTCTCAGCGTTATCAGCACTTTGCTCTGCCATTGAGCTACGCGGGAATAAATTGTTGGCAGAGGTAACTGGATTCGAACCAGTGATCACGATTTCAAAGACCGTTGCTTTAGACCAGACTAAGCTATACCCCAACAAAGATGGCGACCCAGGAAGGATTTGAACCTCCGACATTCGGTTTTGGAGACCGACGTTCTGCCAGACTGAACTACTGAGCCATTATAAAACAGGATAGAATTTTTACAGGTTAGATTAAAAGTCTAGTGTATAAAGTTGCTGTTACTATCCTTAAACTTGGTGGAGACCGAGGGAGTTGAACCCTTCTAGACATCCTCCTTGCAAGGGAGAACCGTAGCCCGCTACTGTCCCCAAATTGTGGTGGAGTGAGTAGGGATCGAACCTACCTGTGCCGTAGCACCACGGGGTTACAGCCCGCTAGAACACCATTGTTCCATTCACTCCAGTATTATCAAACACACTATCTGCGGCATTTCAGCCCATGTCAGCTTAATGTGTTTAAGAATACCCTCTAACTTAATAGAGGATATGCTAGAGTCAGTGCTCTAGCCAGTGATTTTACTCTCCGCGTTATCGCCACAGATTTCATCCTACTGTCCGCCCGTTTGCTCCATGTTTTAAGTGCGGAGCGGGACCTCGTTTCCCTTTTTCATTTCACACTTTTTATAAAATCGTATCGCCCAAAAACAAAACCCTGAGATTTTGGTCTCAGGGTTCTTAGTATCTTGTTAGATTAAGGGATTCTACTTATGTAGTTGCTCCCTCTAAGAACCCTGTGGTGTGCTCTGGGCGATCATTACCAATAAACGCAATGCTGGCACCCATGGCTGATTTAGACGCATTTGACCAATAGCCGGATACGAGCGAAGTCGTTCCCTGCGCTTGGGGCAATGTTCTAAATTGGCAGTGTAATGACAGTTTGTTCATTGTTTTCTCTTTAAAAGTTTACTAGGCGCTGACCGAATTATCAGCGTCTAGGTTGTATTGTAATCTATTTAGCATTTATTGTCAAGAACTATTTTTCTTTTGTTATCCAAAAGTTGTTAAGCTCTCTTCAACTAATCTAAGACTCTAGTGTAACAGGAGTTTGAGTTCCTGTCAAGAACTTTTTTGTTGTATTTTTACAACACTGTTCCAAACTTTTGTCTTTGATGTTTGCTATTGTAAGTTATTTAGTATTTTTTGTCAAATCGTGGTTGAAATAGCTATTTTTCCTACATTAGCAACATTCTAGCACATTCCAGTCGCTCATTGTAGCAAAAACGTCTTCTGGAATGTCCACATGCTCATCAAAATCGTAGACCCAGTAAAATCGCCACTCGTATGAAATACTCTTGTGTGAGTAGTTATCAGTGAATAGCATCAGAGTTTTAGGAACATCTGGATACATAATGACTGTTTCCTTGCCCTCTTCTAGTTCGATTCTTAGCTTGCTTTTCATTTCATCAATAATTCGGTCCTCATCGTATTTGTAACAAAATGTTATTGTTCGCTTTGTTACTGAACGATGCTTATGCTTGGGATTGAAGGCTCCAGGAGGCTGAATGATCAAAAGACTGTTGAATGACTTTTTGCCAACCGTATCAATTATTGAACTAACTTCAGTCCACTGGTCAACTATCAAATCTCGCATCTCAACTGGCATAATGACTGGGTCAAGCAACTTATGCAGACTTGGCGCAACCGTTGGTCCATTATTAGAAAAATCTCGCTGTTTCAAGTTAGAAATTTCACTATGACTAAACGGCACCGTGTCAAATACTGATTGTTCGACTATCGAAGATTCGCCAGTCTCCTCATCGTTGACCCATCTACCTATTTGATAGAATCTACTTGCTCTAAGCGCCTCAAAATCCATACTATTGTTCCTCTATTGTTTTCCAGCCTAGTTTTAGCAGGTCTTGTCTAATTTCATCAGTGACCACGCACTCTCCAACGAAGCCACTACTATCATTTTCGTTTTTAATGCCACTACCGCTACAGTACCAGTCAATGTAGTCGCCTTCTTGTCGCATATCAGCAATGATGCCTCCGGCATAACGCCAGCTACAACTCCAAGTTTGTTCCATCAAGATAGG
>JACCED012327769.1_pt1 | contig 13521 bp, 13 predicted proteins | sample 7455021 | NCBI WGS metagenome assembly JACCED01 (sample SAMN15323456, study PRJNA562643) | freshwater metagenome | isolation source: river surface water | place: USA:Blue River Watershed | collected 2017-08-19 | reverse complement strand
CGCTTCGTGATTACAATACCGGTAAAAATATCGGTCGTTCTAACGAAACAACGCCTCTCATGCAATGTATCTCGGAAACTAAGCGCAAATGGACGGACAAGAAAGAGAAAGAAGGGTATTCGGAGACGAAGCCGGCTGATTGTGGAGAAGGGTATGGTGATGTTTCTGGTAATTATTTCGGCGAAGGTGGTGATGGCGGTGGCAGCGATGACGACAGCGACAACGGACCCTTCCTTCCTATGCTTGCCCAGACATTCAATCCAGCCGATGCGATCGTTGCTGGCACTGGTGCTGGTAGTAAAAAGAAGAAGGTCATCACGTTCCCATGTTTTGTCCAGCCAAAATTGGATGGACTACGTTGTGTATCGTATATGAAAAGATCTGGAAATGACGCCTCGGTAGCACTTCAATCGCGAACGGGTGCGTTCTTTATGGGTCTTCCTCATATCGCAGCCGCTCTTCGCCCTTATCTCTCGCAACATCCTTCCGTAGTGATCGACGGTGAGTTGTACACGGACCAAATGCCGTTTGAAGAACTCGCCGGACTCATCAAGAAGAAGAAAATTACTGATTCCGACGTTGAACGACTTAAAAAAGTCAAGTATCACGTCTACGACATCTATGATCACGCTCGATCGAATATGCCTTATTCCGAGAGAATGGAAGTCTTGGCAAGTGCCGTCAGGCGCTGTGCGTGTGTCGCAAACGATGCACTTACAGCTTCGGGCGGGATGGTCCTTCGAAGTGCTACGGATGCGGCAGCGGTAGTCGTGCTTGTCCGAACAGAAAAGGTCCTTGCGCTGGCTGATTTTCGCAGGTTGTTTTCGGAGTTTGTCGAGGCTGGGTATGAGGGTATTATGCTGAGAAACGCGAATGGTGTTTATCGTGCGAATTACCGCAGTAATGATCTGCAAAAATACAAGGAGTTCTTGGAGGATGAGTACCGTATCATTGATTACACACAAGGTGAAGGTCGTGATGCGGGGGCCGTGATCTGGTTATGCGAGACGGAGGATGGAAAAGAGTTCACGGTTCGTCCACGCGGAACGATGGAGCAACGGCGCGAATGGTTTAATAATGGCGGGTCATATATCGGTAAGAAATTGACGGTCATATTTCAGGAACTCACGGAGGAAGGTAAGCCGCGGTTCCCGGTGGGGAAGGCGGTGCGGGATGGGTATTAGGGGTGATATGGGTGTAGGGTGGTATTAATATTTTATTTAAAGTTATATATGGTAATACTATCATAACATAATGTTATCGTTACATAAATGTTCAGAGGACGGTTGTGTTCGATTTCTACAAGAAGGGTTTGATAAATGCTTTGCTCATGGTGGCTGGAGTCCATGTCTTGAATATGGCTGTAATAAAAAATCAAGTAATAATAATCTGTGTGTATATCATAATAAAAAGCGTTGCGTTGAACTTGGTTGTAATAACATTCCAAGACAAGGAATAAGTAAATGTAATCTTCATGGTGGTTGTAAAGTATGTATGGAACCTGGATGCATGAATGTTGCCAATCTAAAAACTCACAAGTGTAAGGTTCATGGTAGAATAATATGTGTCAATCCCGGATGTGATAAAACTGTCAAAAGAGGAGGTTATGACAAATGTCTTACACATATTAACGATAGATTGTGTAAACAAGATGGTTGTGATAAACTAGCTTATGGAAAGTATAGTAAATGTATAAATCATTTTGGCATAAAGTGCGTGATTCCTGGTTGTGAAAGAAGAATAAGTTATATACAAACGCATTGCTCTATTCATAAAAAAACATGCATAGTTCCTGGGTGCACTAATATTAAACAACTTGTAGATTATAAATGTATTGAACATGGAGGGGGGCGACGATGTGACGTTATAGGTTGTAATAAACTAGCTATAAATAAATATGATAAGTGTATTGATCATCGATTGGGAAAAAAATGTATTGAACCATATTGTAATAATAATTCAATTGGAAAAACTCATTGTTGTAAAAGACATGGTGGAGGAAGAAGATGTGAAGAACCTAACTGTAATAAAAGTGCTGTAGGAACATCTTATAGATGCATTTCTCATGGTGGAGGTAAACGTTGTCCTAATTGTATTAACTGGATTGATAGTCGTAGTGGTTCAACAGAATATGACAATTATTGTGTAACATGCTTCAAACACTTGTTCCCAGATGATCCGCGATCTCGAAAAAAAAATAATCATATGACAAAGGAAATAATGGTGCGAAATTTTATTAATGATCATTTTGACGGTTTCATCCACAACGTTCCTATGTATACTGGTAATTGTAACTGTACTCACCGACGCCGAATTGATCATCGTAAACTAATAGGAAATACAATACTAGCAATTGAAACCGATGAATTCGGACATAAAGGTTATGATCCGCTTGACGAAGAAATACGTTACGATGATGTATATATGATTCACAGTGGAAAGTGGATATTTATTCGCTTTAACCCAGACAATAATGTTAGTAAGGTTGATATAGAAGATAAACTTTCAAAATTGAAAGAAACGATTGAAGATTGTATTAACCGGATTAAACAAGATAAAAATACGGAGTTGTTAGAGATTATTAGGTTATTCTGTTGATGTATTGATCGGTTGTTCCAACGAACGATACTTCCAAATGAACGACAAAAACGTTTAATATGAGTTATAGTGAAGATTTCGAATTTCAAAAGTTTTTTACAGATCCCGAAAAATGACATGGTTGGGGTTGTGCATTTTTTTCAAACGAGTAGGTTTAAAAATGCAAAAAAACGTGATTTTCGACTTTAGACCATAATGCTCTCATTTTCATATTTTCGCTTAAAATCTCCTTACTGAAACTTTTTTGACCACCTCGCGTTCACCTCCCCGCGCCTTTTTCGAGGGGTAATTTAGGAAACCGGATGCGAACCTCAGCGAACCACAGTGTAAATTACCTCTTCAGATGCGACGCATGTCGCTTTGTAACTGATAACAGAAAGGACTATCGCCGACACACTTTATCGGCGAAGCACGCGAAGCGAACCGGAGCGAACGTAAAGGCGGTCATTTCGCCTACCAGTGAACCAATTACCCAACAACAATCAGGAGAGGATTTACCACATTTCACCCAAACATGCCCCGTAGTCGAACAACCGGGAGGACATGCCTTTATATTCGACAAGAGTATTTATAAATACTGTGAAAAATGCGGTAATAAGTACCATAGTAAGAGCGGTTTATGGAAGCATCGTAAGACGTGTGAGTTCGTGCCGAATGTATCGACGACGGAGTCGTGTGCTCCGGTGGCCGCGACACCAGTTGATCTAGAGTTTAAAACAATGATGATGGATATGTTGAAAAACAACCAGGAGTTTCAGCATAAATTAATAGAAATGATGTGCAGTCATCAAACGATGACAGTGAATGCAGCCGCGACGGCCGCTGCGGCGGTTGCCTCTACAGCTGCAGCAGCCACAACGAATTACACCAACAGTAATAATTATAGTGGGATGACGAACAGTCAGAATACAAATAATACCTTCAACTTGCAGTTCTTTTTGAACGAGCAATGCAAAGATGCCATGAATATCACCGATTTTGCGAGTTCGATTCATCTGAAGATCACTGATCTCGATGATTTTGCGAGCATTGGATATGTCGAAGGGATGTCGAAACTCTTTATTGATAGTTTGAAAGAAACGGATGTATATAAACGTCCGATTCATTGTAGCGATGCGCGCCGAGAGACGCTTTATGTGAAGGACGCGGATAAGTGGGAGCGTGAAGGACCTGAAAATACGAAGATTACGAATGCGGTGCGGGTGGTGGAGCATAAGAATATTATGCTGGTAAATGAATGGGCAAAACAGAATCCTAGGTGTGAGAATAGTTCTACGAAAGAGAATACTCAGTATATTAATATGTCACGTGCAGTATTGGACGGGGATGATAAGAATATTGCGAAGGTGATAAAGAAAGTGGCGAAGGAGGTGGTGATTGAGAAGTCAAATAGTGTTTAACGAGAGATGATAAATGAAGTCTAATAATGCTTGGATGAATACCTGCGACGATGGCGGCGGTGTGTGCGCTTTTTACTGGAAGCACCACCTTTCACCTTTTGAAACAAATCGGTCCATCCTTTCGGTCCGAATATTTGGCGAGTTTGTACGAGTAGATTTATCATTTGTTTAACACAGTCTGATAATAAAGCTTTAGCATCAGCACCTGCGGAAGCTTGTTCAATTTGTTTAGTTGACATGTCCTCAAAGCTATTGGGGTCGTCGTCATTGGCACCATCTGCACCCCTTCTTTTCAGAATACTTACTGGAATCTTTACGTTTACTGCTGGTGCTATTACATCAAATGTACCTAAATCGATGATAGCATCGGCAAAGTTACCAGCAGCTGCTGCAGGATCAGCATAATACCCGGTTGCTGCATCGATCGAACCATTAGTTGTTCCATCATACGCACTATTGTCTCCATCTACGAGAACATTAAACGTACGACCTCCGGATTCTGTCAAAAATGCGACAACATTTAATACTTCTGTTATAGAAGAATCTGATTTTATAATCTCTTGTATGTTAGCAGTTGTGGTGTTAAACCCAAGAACACCTGATGAAAATTTTAATTGTAGATCAGGACCATTTGGGCGGCCAATCCGAATGAGATCATCTTTTGTAACACCACCAGTATTCGTTTCTACTGCTCCTGCTGCTGCTGCTGCTGCTGGTGGTGGTGGTCCTCCTGCTCCTGGTACTGCTGCTGCTGCTGGTGGTGGTGGTCCTCCTGCTCCTGGTACTGCTGCTGCTGCTACTGGTGGTGCTGCTGCTGATCCTGGTACTGCTACTGGTGGTGCTAGTCCTCCTGCTGCTGCTGCTGACATTCTTACGTTAATTCGAGTTTATACATCCTACACACAAGATAATCTAAACATAATCTTACTGTTTATATAAATGTCAGATCCATTCGAAGCCTATGACGAAGCAACCCAACGCCACATAATCGAGTTGGGTTGCTTTATTTACGAAAAATCTCTCGATCATTACCGAGAGAATTATCGCCTCCCAGAATCGAACGTAGTTGCCAATGTAGGTTCTCGGATACCTCCGTATGAATACGATAAACTTAAAGAACAGGTCGAAAATCTCTCAGCGCGTGTCTTTGAAGTCCGCGAAGAGGAATACAAAAAGGGAGAAGCGAAGATCGCAGAGTACAAACAACAACTCGCAGCAGAACGTCAACGATTAGACAAGATCCTCGCAACGATCCAAACCGACACTGACCGTCAAATTGCATCGAAAACTGAACACCTAAATAAGAAAATCACTGAACTTGAATGCAAAAACAAGTGGTATTACAGTTTATACGAAGATAAATCAAAAGGAAAAAACTATGAAGAAGAGCTCTATCCTAAACTCTTAGACTATAATGATACGCATCTGAATTCCATTTGGCAAATCACTCATGTTGGATCGGTGTTAAGTGAAAAGACCGATTTTCATTTCCGTCACAAAGACACAAATGCAGTGATATTATTAGACACCAAGAACAATCTTCCAACCAATCCCGTCGTCAGCACTGCAGAATTTGAGCGCGATGTTCTACGTAAAGAGACCAATGCGATTGGCGGGATTATGCTTGCAAATGGTAATATCTCCTGTAAGAAACGTTTTGAAATGAATCGAATCCAGCAGAAAATCTTGGTTTATGTTTCATCGTTCGAGAGAAATAATATTACGTATCTATTCTCATTGTTAGATATGATCGTGGAAATGTCGCGCGGGTCTTCTTCCCAATCTCTCGAAGAAGGCACTTTGGCAACGTCTGCTGCCGCTGTGGAAGCATTCCGCACATTGCTCATCGCAGATTACAAACGTGAACAATTCAACTTAGACAACGCCGAGAGATTGCGAAAGTCTGCACAAAAAGCAGTGGACGCTATTCTCTCGGAATTTGAAACTCATTTTCCAGGAGAAGATATAGAGATCGCGTCGAAATCGGATGAAGTCAATGCGAGTTCGGCGCGTATCAAACCGAAGACATCCACAGATATTATTGATTACACTGCATTAGAGAAGGACCGTATCGTTATTGGTCAACGTAGCAAGTATTACTTGGAATATGGAACGACGATTCAATATTTCAAGAATAATTATGCGAGGAATCAGAAGTCGAAATCTCTCGAAGAGCAACAAACACCGCCGCCAGAATTGGTTATCTCGGTGAATACATTGAAAACGCATGTAAAAAAGGGAACATCGAAGCAGCCATGAATTGTCATCGTTCCAGGTTCAATGTTCAACGCATATGCCAGTGATACGAAATATAGTCATAGTGAGAATTCAAATCGGATAAACTTCGACTATTGATCCATTTCATGTCTCGTATTTTGATTTTATCACGGTGATTCAGTAACATATAGTTAAAGTATATTTCATATTCAGATGCACCTGCGCCAGTAGTATCTGTAACAAGTTTCAAAAATACGTTATAAAATGTGTCATTATGTTTCTCTTCGATTTTATTCATAATTTCAGTGATATATACCTTTTCAAAGATCATATGATGACATATTCCAGATCTATTTTTGTATACTTTTGTCAGCCCAATATCGAGACGTGACATGTGAACGAAATAAGGTGGATGATATTCGCAACCAGAAGCATATAAACATTGGTTATCGTCATTAATAAAAGTTGTCGGTTTTAAGAAGAAGGTGTCACTATCGATCACTAAACACCGATCAAGAATATCTGGGATAACCAATAATGCATACAGCTTCAACAATTGTTGTAAATACCACCCATTTCGACTTATTTCTCCATGAAATTTACTTACCGTTTTCATTGAGAACGGGAAAATATCTTCACAAATCGTGATACAACCATCAATCGTAATCGACGGATCATATGAAATAATGTAAATGTTTCGATAACCAATTATATTCTTCTTTGTATACTCGATTTGTTTCTCGATGATAGGCTTGTCGTCGGGACCAAGTGGTATTACGATATCAAATAAACAATCTGGCATTTTTCGTTTGTATTTTATATAAATTATCTTTTTATATAAAAACCGTATTATTGTAAATGGAACATTACGAAGAGCATGTTGAAACTGCATTTCAAAATGCAGAAAATGGTGTTTCAAAAATAACAAACCATATTGTTAGTATGGAAGGGATGACTGGAACAAAAACGAGGCACTTTTACAATAATTTATTGAATATGCCTGATGCAAGGTATTTAGAGATTGGAACTTGGAAAGGTAGCTCAGTATGCTCGGCAATGTGTAATAATAAAGCAAAGGTTGTGTGTATAGATAATTGGAGTGAATTTGGAGGACCTAAAAATGAATTTTTATCGAATTTCAACGCATACAAAGGAGAGAATGAAGCTTATTTCATAGAGAGTAACTGTTTTAAAGTAAATGTTTCGAAACTACCCAAATTCAATATTTATATGTATGATGGTAATCATGATGAAGAATCACATTATAACGCGTTAGTTCATTTTTATAATTGTTTAGATGATACATTTATTTTTATAGTAGATGACTGGGATTGGGAACATGTGCGAAAATCGACATTAAGTTCGATTCAACGTTTGAAACTTAACGTATTGTATGAAAGAGAAATAATAACCGCGAACACACCAAATAAGGTTATAAATGGTGGAACTGGAAAGAACCATTGGTGGAACGGTATCTATGTTGGTATTTTACAAAAGAATACAGATCATGAGTAATTATTTTATGTTTATTCAAATATTTATATGACTATGTAGAAATATAAATATTCATGTATATAAGTATGATTATGGCTAACAACGATATTTGCGTGGTTTTTTTATGCAATAAGGCATATTTTGACAAATTTATATATACATGTGATCAGTTAGTAACAAAAGGTAAATACAAAGGAAATATATGCCTAGTTATCGGTGATGACCTACAAGGTAATCCATTATTAGAATGCAATACCATAAAAAATAATAATGTTATCATCAAGCATTTTCCAGATATCCAGTTCTCTTCAAGTTTCATGGACATACAGAAGTCATTAGAACGATCCCCTCATTGGATTAAAAAGGTATTTCAATTTCATAAATTACACCTGTTCAGCACATTTTTTAAGCAATGGAAAACCATTTTGTATTTAGATTGCGGGATCACGATCTATTCAGATGTTTCACCGATCATAAACGAACGCGCCGAAAATATTTTACTAGCACACTGTGACGGATATCCGAAGCATGAATGGAAACTATCTTGTCAGTTTGATCATACCAAACCAGAATATTTTACAAAACTTAAACAAAAATTTAACTTGAATATTGATCATTTTCAAACAACAGTCATGTTATACGATACATCACTCATTCAAGATGACACATATGATAATTTGTTAGCACTTTTATTAGAGTATCCGATTTGTAATACAAACGATCAAGGTATCATTGCATTATATTTTACGGTTATTCATCCTGTATTTAAACAACTCAAAATAAAAAATGATCACACATATTTCTATGATTACTTATCAAGAAACAATAGTTATAATTACATTATGTTAAAGTTTGCCTCATAGTATAGTCGTTATGAATTATATCTATGATGACAACCGTTGAATGATATGTTTCATGTCTAATATGTCTGCATTGATATTTGAATATATTAGGTTACTTACATCGAGATCTTGCCATTCATCCAATAATACAACTGGAAATATTTTACTGTAGTATTCCGTAATTATATTTTTTTTGCAGATAGGGATTACATTCATGTATAAACATTCATAGAAACGGTGTGTGTCGATTCCATTTCCTTCAGGACAGATCGCGAATTTGTGTCGTTTTAATTCTTTCAAATATTCAAGGTATGGAAGTGTATCACTCCATGGTATTCCTAGTGATTGAATTGCATCGAAGCATTTCATCCGCTTTGATGAATTTGTATTTATGTTGAAATTGAAATATATTTCTTTATCTTTCACCACATCTAATTCAAAAGCTTCTTTGTGGATATTTGGGTTACCGTGATCCCACATAGAATTCGCTAATCCAATTGGTAATGGATATACTTTTGGATGAATCACTGCCATATTCTGGGTGTATACACATTTCAATAATGGTAATGCATCAAATAAGACGAGGTGTTGTTTTTCGAAAATGTGATCTGAATTATGAAAAATAAGTTTGAACGGATTTTGTAGTGTTTTAAGTGTTCGAATAAGCTCCTGTATGGCCTCTAATAGGTGTGTATAGCAAAATACATTAGGCTTGTTGCGTATAGGTTGACGATTCCCAAAGTAAATAATACGTTCTTTCAACGATGAAACCTTCGGATTGTAATTCAAATCATACGGTGTTCCGATAAAATGATCACAACAGAGTTGTATATTTTCACCGGTTATAAAATGCATATGATATGAATATGACTATATAATTTTATTTATAATTGTTACTAACATTGATTGTTCATACTATTTGTAATGCTGAATCGTTTATAAATAAAGCATCGAATTCTGAAAACCCAGACAAATTTAAATCAGGAAAATTATCACCAAATTTATTACTTGAAACATATTTGAAATTATGATCGTTTAAATACTCACTTACTTCTTTGAATGTAGCCCCATTTGTATATGTAGACACTATACTACATTCGGTTATAATGTATTTAACCTTATGTAAATGACGCCCCAAACTTTTTAATGCGTGTAATTCGTATCCTTGCAAGTCAATACATAATAAATCAACGTGGTCAATACAATTTTCATCAATAAAAGTATCTAGACGTATACCATCTACAATAATTTCTTTTTGTGGGTTTTGTTTATTATAATCAGGATCACTTTTATCTCTTAGTGAAAAGTCTATTTTTAACATTGATGAAGCACCCATATTATTATATTTTTGTAAATCGAATGGATAAAATGAAACCTTACTATTATGAATAGAAATCGCTTTATCGACTAAAACTATCCTCTTCTTTTCGCTTTCGTTTAAATTAGATATATTTTTGTGACACTCAATTAAACAATCTGGGTTGCACTCAAAGGAGTAGACTTTACCGTCTTGAAAATTATGTAATAAATTGATTGCATCAAGTAAATCACGACTACCTAACTCGAAAATCGTGGTTATTTGATTCTTATCAATCCGATTGAAGAAAGTATTATATGACATTTATATCATCATATTATACAATATAAACCAAGATTCAACGTATTCTTGGCAATTTATGCGGAATTTATAGCGTCTTGTGTGTCAAGATATGATATATAGTTGTTTTGAGTCGGATTATGCATTGAAAATTGATCTAATCTTTTTGAATGAATATGGAGATTGTTGATCTGAACCCAGTGATCGTTTATTGAAATATGTGGTAGATAATATTCACCCTTTTTGATCCATTTGAATTGGTAATTATTGTACTTTATGACACATGTTTCGTTTATAAACCCGGTTGTATCACCTGGTATATTTCTTGGATCAACGCCCCCTAGATATTGTCCGATTGCAGCGCCATCGAAGATGCTATTGAATCTCTCGAACTCTTGATTGTAGATCGACTTTACTGCACTGTTATCGATAATCGGAAACGTATTTACGATGTCTCTGTGCTTGTGATAAAAGATAGCGAGATTGTCCATATCGTGTTTTGAGTAATCATATTCATCGATCAGCTTATCGAATAAGCTGTGATTTGGAATGTATATAATACCAGGAATACAACGACTCACTGCATCCATCGTAATATATATTTTTTCATCAAGGTCAAAATTCATATCACTATACAAGAGAACATCATTTTCAAGGTGGATAACATTTTTGAGTCCTTGTTGTTTCATGTATTCATGGAGTATAAACAGTCGCTTAGATGCGTTGTTCCAGAAACCACCTCTAAAATGCTTGTCTAGGTTTGATTTACTATCAAAATCGGTTTGTAATTTTGAAGAATCAACCAGGTTAATTCTAGTGCTGTATTCTTTCATGCAGTCAAAAAAACCGGGATCTAGAATGACATGTATATTGAAATCGAACCTCAGTAATTGTTCAACATTTGATTTGATATATTCCTGAAAAACTCCAGTCGATACAAGCACAACATGTTTGTTAGAGACCATTGTATAGTAACATGATATACAACTTTTTATATTATTAAACGTGTATCAGTTCTTCTGGTGTCAGATCAGAATCATAGCGTAAGCGCAACTGTGGGTTTTCACTAGAGAAGAACCCAGGATATAAAATGCTCCAGTCTGTATCTTCCGGAAGAAGCGTAAGTTTCGTATAAATGTAACCGATAAATGCGCTACATACGAAGCGATTTGTCTTCTGAGGGTTTGGATCTTTCTTGCAGTATGCTTCAATCCAGTCAGTTAAAATCAGGTCATATGGTTTGTCATAAACCACTTTGTGTATCTTCTTTAATCTCTCGGTAGTGAATAGTTCGGCGTATTTCCAGCAGTGTAATTTGCGAATATACAATTTGCCTCCATATGTCTTGACATATTCATCGTATGGCACGAACTGAACACCAAATTTCATTGTATTATCTTCAGAATCTGGGACTTTTGATGTGCCAGACATCCAGATATATGTTCCTTTTAATGGTGGATCTGTGAAATCTGGATCTTTAACAATCATACCGATATGAGAGAAGTCACTTCGCATCATGAATTTAATGAACCAGCTGAACAAACCCCAGTTACCGTATGAAAGATCATCGCATAAAATCAAATCACCTGTTTTGAGATTCATTTGGGTATATTAATTATATATACTATAGATTATTCATGGGGATAAAATACATTGATAAAGACACTATAGGTCATGTATTCGGAGGTGTATTATCATATAGTTTAATGCAGTATAGTAATATTCCTCTTGGTTATAACTTCGTAATTGCGAATGGTGTTCATTACATGATTGAGATAATGGAAAAAAATGTGGCACCAAACGGACGTGTATTAGAAACGTATCAAAACCATATCGGAGACATCATTTCGTTTTTTGTAGGATGGATGATTGCATATTATTTGAAAATGGATCGATATGTAACATCAAAGAATTCACATATTCTGTGGATTGTATTGATTGGTTTTCTTATGAAAGAGTTGCTTCGAGAGATTTATCCGTATAATTCAATTGTGAATGGATCGTATACACAAGATAAATAGGCGATTATGATACATCTGGCACAAAATCTCTCGAAAATGACAGTAAACTTCCACCATTCGGTGAATTCATACTCAAATATGTCGAGTAAATCTGGTGCAGGTGGCGCGGGGTTTAGTGTTTTTGGTATGAAATCTCTCGAAAACCAATGAATAGAATAAGATGTTCGAGAGATTTGGATCGTTTCATGATAAATGATTATCTTTGTATAATATGGTGGGTCCATGTTGGCACATCAATCTCTCGGAATCTTTGGATTGAAACTTATAAGTTTGAGAGATTTGTTCGGGTATTTAATGTTTAATAGGTTATAATATGGCGTTTGTCATATCAATCTCTCGTTGCATGCGTGGTGTGTCGATAGATTGAGATGATGGATCAGACCAATTTATGGATATGTGCTATTCTGGCACATCATTCTCTCATGCATCTCACGTTGTATTTGAACCTTCGGTCAATTTTGAACGTGATGACGTGAGTAAATTTGGTGCGGTTAACGCGGGGGTGTGTTTTTTTGTGTTTTCCTTCGAAATCTCTCGGAATGTAACTTTAGGAAGTATGTTATCGAGAGAAATCGGTGAGTTTTATTATCTTGGCGTATTATGATGGGCTATGGTTGGCCCATCAATCTGTCAGAATATGGCGTTATGAATCTACCGTAGGTGGAAATCGAACGTGATATTTTGAATAAATCTGGGGCTGGATACGCCAGGATCTATAATTATTGTTTAAATCTCTCGAATCAGAACTTTTGAATTGTATGTGTCGAGAGATTTTGGCGATGAACTTTAGGAAAAATATTGGTTATAGTTGAAGTAGATGTTTCTTATATCTGAATGAAATATCATGAGGTATAAAACCAAAATTGTAATGCATAAAGGATAGTTTATTTCTGTCTTGTTGTATACTTTGTAGATTAGGATATAGATCAAAGGTATATAATGAAATATGAAATCAGAAGTGGCCAATAAGGGTGTAAGTTTAGGCGCTTTATTCTTTACGATGTCATAATAATTTGGATAATAATGAAAGAGAACAATACTTCCTAGAAATACTAGAATATTTAGGGGAATAATGTTACTTCGACTATGTAGGAATATTAACGCAAACGTGATAATAAAGACAATCAATGAGAATGATTTTATTTGATTTTGTATGAATTTAGTTTGCGTAAATTGGCGTAACATGGTATATGATAGTGTGATAAAATAGTATTTGAATAACGTATAAATGAGTGGGTAATATGGGTATAAATAACGTGACGATATATGATGCAATATGATATAGGAATAAAAATATTTGGTGGGATCAGTAAGGGTTTAAATATAGTAAAATATAAAATAAATTGTGACGG
>JACCED011433910.1_pt1 | contig 13522 bp, 15 predicted proteins | sample 7455021 | NCBI WGS metagenome assembly JACCED01 (sample SAMN15323456, study PRJNA562643) | freshwater metagenome | isolation source: river surface water | place: USA:Blue River Watershed | collected 2017-08-19 | reverse complement strand
TATTTAAAGAAATTTCAATTACTACTGAACCAGAAAAACAAACCTGGGGTACATTTGTAGAAGATGAAAAAACAAGAATCTTGGATGATACTAAAGCTTCTTTTGAAGAGTTTGTAGATAAGATTTCAGAAGGATCATAATCAGGTTTAAGTTTTGAAATTTGTCTTGTCAAATCTTGAACTGGCTTTCTAAATCTTTCAAGTTCCTCAGCAATAATTTCATTTTGATAGTTCTTGATTGTAGTACCAAGTAGTCTATAGATATCCTTTTGAGAAATCTTGCCTTGCTGATACATTTCTGCTAAAGGTGCTAATTCTGCTCTAAGCTGATTCTCTAAATCTTGTGCGGTTGGCTTTGCTGCTGTTTTTAATTTCGAAAGATTGAATTTCATGACTTGACCTAAAAGATAAAAAATAGATTTTTCAGAAAAGTATTTTATCTGTGATTTGTTTTTTAATTACAACTTGCAGACTTTCTTTTCCTTGGAGGGGTTGAGATGTTTTATTATTCTAAGTTATCTTTATACTGTTTTTTGGTAGTTTGGAATATGATTCAACCTGGGAAATTTATCTATTTAAATAATCCTGAGAAGATTTATTCAAGTGGATCGATTATAGAACATAGATTCAACGAAGAATCAAAAAACAAATTTTTCTTCCATTATATAAACAAAACAAACAGAAATATTAAATTTAATCTGTATTCAAGTTTTGTATCTAATGCATCTTTTGGCCTAAATGTCGATAAAGATCCTGGCAGAGCTGGTTCTAATGCTACAATCTCGTTTCTTAAAAATAACAAAATAGATGGTCAAATTAAAAAAACCATTTTATTGCAACCTAATCAAACTGTTTCTGGTGCTATAGAAGGCAAATTTAAAAAAGATTCTGTATTTAAGATTTCTTTTGATAATTCTTCTAAAAAAATTAATCACGTCTTACTTATTGATGATGATTGGCAGAAAGTTTATAATTACCAGATTGAAGATTTTGCTATACATAGGCTTGGAGAGAATCCGCCTAATGATATAAATGGACAATTTGGTTATGAAGTATGTTTAAATCTAGATGTGAAAAAATCTGGTATTTTAAAAATGTCATACAGCCCAAGAGGTGGTAGTGGAAATATCATCTTTAGGTATAAAGATACAATTTATGAATCTGGATTTAAAAAAGCATATTCTAGAAATGACTTTTTATATATCAAAGTGCAAAAGAATGAAAATCATAAATTCTTTTTTTATCCTATTGGTGGAATTGACTATCCAATTGAAATTCGCTTTGACATATTAGCTCCTTCTGAGTATAATGTAGTTTGATATGGAAAACTTTAATCTTACTCGTGGTCGTGAACGATTTGAAGCATTGATGAGTGATTTGACAACCTCTGAAAATGAATCTGGAATGAAATTGTTCACTGCTTTGCTGTCTCCCAATGTTGGTGTTATGGAAGTTGGTAAGCTTGAATTTAATGAAGATAATTGTACTGTAAAACAGAATGGCTTTGCTCCATCATTTAAGAAGCTTGCATACAGTGTCCTTTACACATTACAAAAGCAAAATAATGTTTCTGTTACTGATGTGTTTAAAACTTATCAAAGCGGTTCTTACAATTCAATTATTCCAAAAGAATCTTCAGTTTCATCTGTAGACAATTCAAAGTTTAATGATGAAATTCAAGAAAATTCTGACGCAATGGCAAATTATGAGACAGTGACCACAGAAGATGGACAAGATTTCCTTATTGATATGCTCGATTTACTCGAAGATATGACGGAAGAAGAAATGTCTGATGAAGGTCTAAGAGCTAACGGAATTTTTAAATGGAACGAAGAGGTAAGTTCTTCCACATCATATGCTATCAATAATCCTAAATCTCTTAAGAGAGGAAAGATTATTCCTTGCGATGATAACAGCTGGCAAATTGAGTGTCCACATACAGGATCCAGAAATGTTTACAGAATTTCGACATCTGTTTACGCTAGTGTTGAAACAGATGAGCCTTTCTATGTAAATATCTCATTGCCAGATTTGGAGATTTAACCTCTTTTAACTGAAATTTTCGGAAAGCTAGAATTATTTTCACTTTGAGGCGCTAGAGAAATTAAGTTGATTAATTCATCAATCTTTTTTCTAGCGTCTTCTGTTTCTAATGGGTCAGTTGAAATATTTGTAACTATAGCCCTAAGTTGATATAATTCAGTTACAATCATGTCTCTATCAATTTTAATAATCATATGGATCTCTCTCTTTTAAATCGTGAATCTCTTACTCAAGATTCTAATAAATTTCATGCGATTCTTTTTGAAAATAATCTTCTTACAACTTCTGGATTTCTAATAGACATTAAAAATTTTTCAATTAGTAGCCAAAAACAAGTTAGGATTATTTATAAAAATCACTCTCTTGGCTTTCTTAAAAAATTCTACAAGAATTATGACAAAGTTATTTTTGAATTCCAATCTGATTTAAACTTAAACGAACTTGGTTTTCTCATCTACTTCAAAAAATCTGCTTTCGAATGTTTGCATTGTAAGAAATATTATAATTTAAGCGATTTACAAGAAAGATGCTGCGAATTGATTCATAGTCCCATACAACTAACAAATCCTAGTATTGACCGGATTGAGATATACAACAAAATAACCCCATCTATGAATTACCAACCAAAGGAAGAATTTATATCATTGCACTTTGCTACTATTATGGATAAAATATTACTGGACTAATTATGAACAAGATCAAAACACTCACATTAGAGAACTTTCAAAATCATCATCACACCGTTATTGATTTTGATAGCAACATTAACCTTATTACGGGTACAAGTAATGGAGGCAAAACAGCTATCAATAGAGCTATGAATTTTGTGCTGCATGATGAATTTGATAAAGGGTTTGTAACTTTAGGAGCTCAATATACAACAGTCACAGTAGAACTCATAGATGGTCGTAAATTTGTTAGATCCAAAGGGCCATCTAAGAATGTTTTTACTTACTACGCACCTGATGAAGAACCTCAAGAATTTCACAACTTTGGCTCTAAATATACTGATGCGATTAAAAAGCTCCTTGGAAACAGTGATATCGTTGATGATTCTGGCTTAGGATCTTTAGCATATCTAGGTCAATTCACACCACCTTGTCTTACGAGTTTATCTTCCACAGAGTTGCCAAGATTTATTTCAAGACTCATTAAACTTGATTATTTTGATTCATGTAGCAAAAAGATGAACTCTGAAGCTAATCAAGTTGAAAGCAAGATTAAAGAAGACTTAACTACCCTTTCTGAATTAAATGACAAGATGAAAGATTATGATAATTTGGATGATAAACTTGTCGATCTTAATAGAATGTCTTTAATCTATGAAAATTGCTCAGTCAAACAATCTAATCTTGAAATTTTGAGTGACTTTTATCAGACTGCATTAAATAATATGAGGCAGATTAAAAATACAAAGAAGAGTTTAGAATATCATCAGAGTATTGCAAATCATGAGTCTTTGTTCCAATCAATTAAAGAAAGCAATAAAACTATACAATCATTGACTTCTTTTCAATTAAATTACAATAAAGTCACTGATAATATTAGCAATTTGAAAAACAAGAAACGAATCTACGATAGCATTTTGTCAAAGGAGAATCTTGAACAATTTGAAGTTATTAAATCAAAAATGTCATTATATAGATCTTCTAAGGAAATGGTCAAAAAACATGAAGATTTGAGCCTTAAAATCAACAAGAATCGTACTGAGCTTGAACGATGTAAGTTAATTACTGATAAAAAGATTGCTGCTCAAATTAAATCTATCAATGAAAAGAAAGAAGCATTGGTCAAGATTCAAAACTTCTTTTCAACATGTAAGAGCCAAATCGTATCTTATAATGAAGTTAAAAATTCATTAAAAGCAAAGCAGGAAGAGATAGATTTCTTTTATGACCAGATTGCACAACTTGAAAAACTTAAGTCTATGAAAACATTTGAGTGCTCAAGTTGTGGTACAGTAAACTTAATTGGAGAAGAAGTTGAGTAAATTTAAGGTTTTATTTGTAGGAGACAATCACTGTGCATCTAAACAACCTCCTGGAAGATTAGATAATTATTGTGAAACTTCTGCTAAAGAATTTCTAGAGTGTCTTCAAATTGGGCGGGACCAGAAAGTTGATGCTGTAGTTTTTCTTGGAGATATTTTTGATAAAACAGTTGTGCAGCCTACAATTGTATCTAAGCTTTTACATGCCCTAAGAAGCGATGAAACTGGTAAACCGTGGCCTTTTAAATCTTATGCTGTCATTGGCAATCATGATATTGGTCACAACATGTCTAATCTTCCAATGTCTAGTTTAAATACATTGTTCTCAAGTGGATTATTAGAGTATTGTGAAAGCATTGATCATCTTGGAATCTACTTAGGACATTTTTATCCTAAACTAGATGCTGATATCAGGGCTGGAAAACTTCAAAACGTTAATTACCCTATTCTTGCTTTACATGCGTCTTTGATGACAGTTCCAGCAAGAGATTTTGAAGGAGTAATTTTTAAGGACACTAGTTTTCATCCAGCAACTAAATTGGTATTAAGTGGACATATTCATTCTCCTATGCAACAAAAGCGAGAAGATGGAGTTCAGTTTATAAATCCGGGTAGTGTTGGTAGATACGCCATGCAACCTGAAATTATTTGCAGAGATATTAATGTTGTATCTGTTGTCTATGACCTTAAGGGTACTATCTATAATGTCGAATATCATAAGCTTGAGAGTTCTTTGCCAGCAGAAATGATTTTTAATTTTTCAGCTAAAGAAACCAAGAAAAAAGAAATCAAATCCAATAGTGCCTATATCCGTAAGCTCTCTGAAATTGACATGAAGAAATTTAATCTTATCAATGATCCTATTCAACTTATTAAAGAATATGGCAAAGAAAATAACATTGAAGAAGATGTGATAGCATTGTCAGTTGATAGAATGCGTGATACTATTTACAGTCAGGAGTAAAAATATGAATTATATCGAAGAAATTGAAAAGATTAACACCAAGATCTCAGAAGCCAAAGGAGCAACGAAAACCCTTAATGAGCAGTATGAGACATTGCTAAAGGAAAAGACAGACCTTGAGACTCAATGCCAAGAACTTTATGGCTGCCTCCCAAAGATGCTAAAAGATAAGATTGATTCTCTTACAATTGAGCTTGAAGAAGAAATTACAAAGTTGAATCAGAGTATTGAGAACATTGAAAATGAATCTGCTTGAATGTAAACAGTTTTTAGATAATCATAAGGTTGACTTGAATACTCAGGTCAACCTTAGAGATGATTTAAGGCAAAGAATTGAAACATTGGAATCTAAAATAGCTGACAATAAAGCTCTTAAAAATCAACTAGTAAAATCTGTCGCTCTTTTGAATAGAATCGCACTTGAAAAGAAGAAAGAGTTTTTTGATTTTCTTGAGGTAACTGCAACTACCTTTATTCAAGAGATTTATGGTTCAGACTATGCTGTTTTCTTTGATACTCATGATGAACAAAGAGAAAAAGGCAAGAATGATTTCAAATGCGAGATCAGGATTAGATCAGTTTACAATGATTCTATTCTGGAAACTGGTGTTGTAAATTCTAGAGGCGGTGGTTTGATAGAAGTTGTTGGATTAGCCTTTAGTTTTGCTCTGTTAAAGTTTAAGGGATATGAAGGACCTGTATTGCTTGATGAAACCCTTAAACATCTTTCTGCTGACGATAAGATTATAAAATTAGCTAGCTTTTTAAAAGAATATTCTGAATCAGAGAATATACAGTTAATATTTACATCTCATAGGGTAGATGTATTTGGCAAACCAGCTAATCAGATATTTCAGGTAAAGCACAATGAAGAAAAACATGCTCTTGTAGTTGAAATGAATTATGATGATTTGATGGATGAAATGAATTTGTCAGAGGATATTGAAGCAATCGATGAGCGATGAATTGTTAGAAATGGTTAAAGAAATAATGGCTACCCCTGTTCCTGAAAAAGAAAGTTTATCAAATCCTTTCAAAATAACTAGAACTAGAAAAATTTCCACTGAGGATAAAAGACTTACTCCAAATCTTCTTGCTCATGATATTAAAGATTGGACTGCCAGGACATTTGTTGACTATTTTTCTTTAGAGTATTTTAAGAAGTTTAATAATAAATACAGAAAAGTCTATGGATCTGATGGTAAAGTTTTTAACGATATTATGAGATTTATGGCATCAAATGGTGTCAATAAGCGAATCTATACTAAAAAATTAATTGATTGGGTATTTGAAAACACCGATGAAGTTCTAAAGCATACTTCATACATTGATTCAAATGCTGTTTTTAAAATGATCAATTATTTTTTTCAAGAAGAGATTTTGCCTCAAGTTGAAGAGAATAAAATCGACAGGTCTCATCAAGAAGAAAATATTTTAGATGAGATTCAAGAAGCTGACAAAGAAGGCAAGGTTAGTGAAATTTTTGCAAGATTTGGTATTCCCGTAGCTGCAACATATTTCGTTCAGTACAAGGGGGTTTCTTATGATGTTGTATTTAAAGGTCTAATTGCATATATTGAAAAGCTTAGGCAAGGTGATATACAATCTCAATTAAGAGTTTCTCAAATTTTTCAAAGATCAATTTTGCGTTCTCCATATTCAGATAACTTTTCTATGCTTGATTGGAGAGAGTCTTTATCTAAATATTGTAAGGACTATTATAATGAAAAATGGTGGAGAGATGAGGATTATAAGGGTAGGCCATTAAAAGAATATAATAGGCTAACCAAATTATGAATAACTCTAACCACGACATTGCACTAAAAGAACTTGATTGGCATCTTAGATCTAAGAGGCCAATCATTTATTTAATATCCCATGAAGAAATGCGAGTAATAGAATCAATTAAGAATCTATTCAAAAACGCAACTATGGAATTTAATATTGGATTCTGGGATATTATCAGCGGTTTATCAGGAACTTCAGATGAACTTTTACCTGAAAAATCTAAAAGAAAAATGGACCAAGTCGAAATCTTACAATGGTTCGATGATCTTGAAGTTCCTAGGGATAAATTTTTTATTTTAATTTTGAAAGATTTTAATAAGTTTTTTGGCTTAAAATCTATTCAAGGACAAATTGAAATTTCTATTACACGACACTTAAGAAATCTATCAATTAATTGCATTACCAAAAATAAAGCTCTCATAATTCTTTCTCCAGAGCTCGAATTGCCACAAGAATTAGAAAAGAATGTGGCTATAATTGATTGGCCACTTCCTGAAAAAGAACATTTGAACGAAAAAATTGTCCAAATGCTAGAAACTTTAAAATCTAGAAAAAGCACAAAATTAAAATTAGAGTATTCAAAAGAAGAATTGGAGAACATTGTAGACTCATTTCAGGGACTAACTTTAACTGAATGTGAGCAAGTTTGTGCATATAATTTTATCAAGAACAATGAATTAAATCCTGAAGAAATTATCAAACAAAAGAAAGATATCATAAGAAAGTCAGGATTATTAGATTGGATCGATGTTAATGCTGATTTAGATTCAGTTGGTGGCCTAGATGAACTTAAAAACTGGCTTAATACAAGAAAACGAGCATTCACACAAGAAGCTGTAGATTTTGGCTTACCTGAAAATCCTAAGGGCATATTATTGGTTGGTGTTCAGGGAGCTGGTAAATCATTGTGTGCTAAGGCTGTTGCAAACTATTGGAATTTTCCCTTGCTAAGATTGGATATGGGTAAAATCTTTTCAGGTCTTGTAGGCTCATCAGAAAGTAATATGAGGCAGGTTTTTAAAGTTGCTGAAAGTGTAGCTCCTGCAATCTTGTGGTGCGACGAAATTGATAAAGGAATGTCAGGCTCCTCAAGTTCTTCAATGACAGATGGCGGAACAACTTCTAGAGTTATGGGTTCTTGGCTAACATGGATGCAAGAAAAGAAAAGTCCAGTGTTTGTTGTTGCTACTGCTAATGACGTTTCTCAACTACCTCCTGAGCTTTTACGTAAAGGAAGATTCGATGAAATATTCTTTGTGGATCTTCCTGATGCATATGAAAGACAAGTTATTTTTGAAATTCATCTTAAAAAGCGAAATAGAGAACCAAAAAATTTCGATGTGGTTAAACTAGTTGAAAAGACTGATGGATTTACTGGTGCTGAAATTGAAGCTTCTATTGTATCTGCTATGTATGAAGCATTTTATTATTCTAGAGAAATAAATAATAGTGATTTAGAAAAAGCTATTAAAGAAACTGTCCCTTTATCAAAAACTATGGCTGAATCAATAAATGCCTTAAGAAAATGGGCAAATAATAGAGCAAGGAATGCATCACAGAAATTCTAACGGTACAATAGGTGCATGAGTGCTAATTCCAATTTCCTGAAATCTTTAGGTGTTGATGTTGATTCAATTGATTCAAGAGCTTTAGAAGAACGTAAAAAAACTGGTAAGGGCTGTGTTGAATGCAGCTACCGTGGATATGCTCTTAATTCAGATGGTCAAGTTATTGTATGCTCTTGTGCTAAATCTAAGATGCTTAAAGAAATTTACATCAAATCAAACTTGCCTAGAAAATATTGGCACAAAACTATAGAAGACTGGAATATACATGCTGATTCAAGTGGTAATGCTTTAGGATCTCAACAAATAACAAGTACAAATATCAAGAAGTTAGTTAAATTTTATTCTTCTAATTTATCAGTTATTGTTCAAGGCAAGAGTATCTATTTACAACATGATGGCAATGTAAAAAGCAAACTTCACTCTATTTTATTTACTGGTAATCAAGGTTCAGGTAAATCTTTTATTAATTCTGTAATTGCACAATCAGCTATTAATCAATCTTTGACAACAATGTACTATGAATGGTCTGACCTAGTTAGTCTCATGTCTGATTTTGACAACAGATCTGAAATTGATGATGTTAAAGATATTTTTGCCAATTATGAATTAGTATGTATTGATGGAGTAGAACATATTTCAAACAACAATCCATTCTTTAATCAATCTTTGGATAGAATATGTAAAGCTAGATTAAATTCTGGATATCCTACTGTAATTTCATCTAATGGAACTCACGACCAGATTTCAAAAGTATCTGGATGGACTTCACTTTTAGAAGAATGTTTGAATATAAAATTGCCGAGCGTACAAAAATGAATAAATTTGACCAACTTGAACTTGAAATCCTAGCCTTAGCACATCTTAAGTCTAGCGTAAAAACATATGATAAGTTTAATGAAAAATCAATTACAAGTAAGCATTTCTATTCTATGGATGTTGAAAGTAATAAATCATTTGTAAGAGCTATTTACAATATGATTTGTGCTTATTATAAAAAGAACGATGTTTCTTCTTACACTGATTTTGTATTTCAACATAAACTAAATTCTAGCGGAGTTAGTGAATCTGAACGTGCTAAATTTATGCTCTTATGGTCGGAGATTAATGATTGTGATGTAAATCCTGATGATCTTCCGCAATTAATTGAAGAAATAAAAAAGCGACAAGCGTTACGTATCATAAAACAACTTATGGATGATACTCATAACAATCTTGTCAGTAAGAATCTTGATGATACTTATAAATCAATTACAGAAGTAGTCGAACAATTAGATAAAGAACTTCATGACAGAGGTGGAGATGCTCATACATTAGACATTGCTGACTCCGCAGAATACTTCGAAATGGAGTACACCAAGAGAATTGAAAACCCTGAATTATATAAGGGTATTACTTGTGGCATCAAAGAGTTAGATTCTAAAACATTTGGATTTTTACCAGGACAGATTATTGTATTCTTGGCTCCTTCTTCTGGCGGTAAGAGTGTATTTATGCTAAATGCAGCTTTACATGCGAATGAGGTTGCTAAGAAGAACGTTCTGTACATGTCTTTTGAAATGAATTCTTGGCTTTGTTTGTTAAGGCATATTTCATTGAAGTTTGAAATCCCTTATGCACAAGTTAAAGACCAACAACTCGATGCTGCTGAATTGAAGAAGGTTCTAAATGGGCTTAAATCAATGAAAGATGGACCATATTTTGAATACGATGTTAACATGGAAGATCCTACTCCAGAATATATAGACTCTAGAATCAAAGAGCTTATTAAAACTAAGGGCAAGCCAGATCTTCTTGTTGTTGACTATATTGGAAATATGACTGTCAGAAATGCTCCTAATGGTTCCAAGGATTGGGAAAACCAAACTAAGGCTGTTAATGAATTATTTAAGATGGCAAAGCGATATAGCATTCCAGTCATTACAGCTCAACAGATTAATAGAGAAACAATTCGTGATGCAAGAAAGCAAAAAGAAAATAAGAAATTCATGTCTTACGATCAGGCTGCTGCATCTGGAGGACAAGCTCTTTTGCACCTTTGTACCTATGCTGTAGCCATAGAGCCTAATCGTGAAAAGAATTATTGTATTGTCCATCCTGTCAAAATGAGAGATGCATATTTCTTCCCATTTCCTATATCTTTAGATCCAGAATACAATAAAATCAGAGAAATGGATGAAAGAGAAAAAGAAACTATTATGGCTTTTCATGATTTATCTAATGGACAAAAAACTGATAAACCAACTGCTGAAATTAAGGCAACTAATATTATTGGAAGCTCAAAAGACGAAGATGATGATGACTTCACTCCTCTTGATACATCTTCTATTATCGATACAATGGATTTATCTGGTTGGAAATTATAATGGTTCAATACTCTCAAGAATACATTAAGGAAATACTAAAAGCTCTAGATTCTAGGGCTTTTTTGGAAAATGAATACGATATAGAATTTGTCGAGTCTGGAAATAACTGGCTTAATTGTTCATGTCCTTTTCCAGATCATAACGACAGGTCTCCATCTTTTGGCTACAATCTTGAATCTGATTATTTTAATTGTTTTGGATGTGGTGAAACTGGAAATTTAATTAATTTAGTTCAAAAGATTGAGTCTATTTCTTTTCCAGCTGCCATACAAAAGCTTTCAATATGTGCTGGTATATCTGATCAAGCCGAAGAATATGAGATGTCCTTAACTGTCAATAAAATCAGAAGCACAATTAACGATTACTTAAATAGAAGTTTTACGAGTGGTTTAATTGGTGGTTTAAATAAAAATACATATCTTTTTGCTCTTACTGATAGAATTCATAAATATCAAATTAAATATCCCTTTTTAGATGATTTTTTTGAAAGGGTATATTTAGATGTAGATGATGCCTATAATATTAACGACACAGATAAACTTAATTTGATATGGAACAAAATTGGAGATAAGGTTAAAGAACATGCAAAAAGACATATGGGATAATAATATTCAAGTACCAAATATAGATGAGATTAAAGAAGCTTATAAAAATCCACCTGACTATATAGAAATGAATATCAGGCTCAAGGGTAAATCAGCTCATAGATTTCATTTTGCTAAAACTCTTCTTTCAAGCGTATTTAAAGATTACAGTGAAGAAGAAATTATTGCATATTTAGTTCGTCAGGGAGCAGAAAAAGAAATTGAAAAACTATCTCACATCTGGTCAAAAATTCAAGACTGATAATTTAATCTTTAATCCTGAATTAGTTTCTCATTTCTTAAAGACTGATTTAACATCTCAATTTCTATTATGGACTATGCTAAGGAACATGGACATCACATCTGGCCAATTTTACATTAGCATATTAAAAGCTTTGACTACAGAATATTTGGGCTTACAGTCTACTCATATTTACAAGCTAATTGAAAAAGGCGAAGATGTTTTTTGGAATAGATCTAAAAAGGATAAGAAAATATTTTATATAGTCTCATTGAAAAAAGTTTGTGTCAATATTGAATTTAACATTAATAGATCTGAACCATTTGTAATTCATATAAGCCTGTTTGATTCTCATGGCTACAAAAACACCAAAGATGTAAAGAATATAATGATAAGTTTAATTGCATCTAGATATGTTGACGAGAGGCCTATTAGCATTAAATCTTTATGTGAAAATACAGGACAATCTGAATCTACTGTAAGAAATGCCATAAGAGATTGCCCACATGTAAAAGTGCTAAAAAACATTAAGATTGAGCCTGTTTCAGAAGCATATCAAGCTCTTAGATTAGAGAACAAAGCAACTTATTTATCTGGCAGCAATCTAATAACCCAACTACCTAATTCTTATCAATTTTTGGAGGCATATCGCTTACCTCTTAAAACTAGACCAAAAGAATTAAAAAAGCTCAATCCAAATTTTAGCTTGACAACTAAGTAAACTATCTCTATACTAATCATGAGTGTATGACTGTCTTTGACGGCGCTCTAAGGAATTTATAATGTGTAACAGTAAACAAGATTTTGTTCATTTACATGCCCATACTCACTTTTCGATTCAAGATGCTTTGCCATCTCCTCAAGCTTATGCAATAAAAGCTCGTGAAATGGGTTTTAAGGCTACGGCAATTACAGACCATGGCAAATTAGGTGGTGTCTGTGATTTTGTTGATGGATGTAGAACTACTTCTGTAGATTATCCAACTATTAAGCCCATCGTCGGTATTGAGGTCTATACTTGCCCAGACCGCTTTGATAGATCCAGAACAGAAGACAATAGAAGGCAGAAGCTTAATCATTTAACACTGCTTGCCCAAAATGAAACTGGATATAAGAATCTCCTTAGAATCACTGAATATGGGGCAGATCCTAACGCATTTTATTATTCTCCAAGAGTTGACTGGAGTGTTTTGGAAAAGCATTCAGAAGGTGTAATAGCTTTATCTGGTTGTCTTGCTAGTGAACTGTCTCAGGCATTAATTAAAGATGATGAAGAAGAGTCTAATAATGTTGTTAGTAAATTTAAGGATCTTTATGGTGATAGATACTTTATAGAACTTCAGTATCACGGCATTGAAGAACAGAAATCTAATTTACCAAAACTATTGAGACTTGCAAACAAATATGATGTAAAGTATGTTGCCTCTAATGACGTTCACTATTTAGATGCTCAAGATTGGAAGCTTCACGATATTTTAATTCAAATGAGGGATCTTCGTGAGGCTTCTTCTGGTGTTGCTAAAAAGAATGGTAAGAAAGAAGCTTATGGAAGTCATCAATTTTTCTTAAAATCTTTTGATGACATGATGAAGATATTTAATAAGAAACCAGAAGCTCTTTATAACACATTGGACTTAGCTGATTCTATTGAAGATTATTTTAAAATTGATGTTCCTCATCTTCTTCCTTCAGCAATTATTCCTAAAAATAATGAAGCTTTTAATAATTTTAAATCTAAGAATCTTCCATATCATAAGGACAATGAAGCTTATTTAGCATATCTTTCTCTTGCTGGACTTAAACGTGCTGGTCTTGATAAGAATTCAACTTACAAAGATAGATTGAAATATGAACTAAAGCAAATCTGGCATATGGGTGTGACTGATTACTTTTTGATTCAACGTGAACTTGTTGAATTCATGAAGGGTGATGAAATTCTTTTTGGCATTCGTGGTTCTGGTGTTGGATCATTAGTGAATTTT
>JACCED010008398.1_pt1 | contig 13524 bp, 8 predicted proteins | sample 7455021 | NCBI WGS metagenome assembly JACCED01 (sample SAMN15323456, study PRJNA562643) | freshwater metagenome | isolation source: river surface water | place: USA:Blue River Watershed | collected 2017-08-19 | reverse complement strand
GAGCAGCCTCTTTGTCATCAATCTTATATTGGATTCCAGCAATAATGTCTTGTGATTCTTTAATAATTTTATTGCTATCCTTAGTGTCTAAATTAAATTTAATTTGAAGGGCAGTTTCTTGTACATCGAATGCTTGCATAGCCTTGTTATATCCCTCATCAAATATATCCTGCATAAAGCCGATAGTATTTTTTAATTGATCTAATCTTTCATTAAAGTCTGCAACCAGTTTATCAAGTTCTCTTTGGGCGCTATTAATAAGTTCTTTATCTGCACCACTTGCAATTCTTTTCTTAACTAAAGCCTCTTGTGCAGCCATGGCATTCTCTAGCGCTCTAAGGTTTTCATCAGAAGTAATTGCTGTTGCAGTTTCTGGACTATATCTTTCTTTAAGTCTTTGTTCTTGAATTCTATCTTTCTTAAATTGTGCAATGTCTGTCTTAACTCCTGCAACGGCTGCTGCTTTTTCTTGTGCTGCAGTAAGTGCTTTATATTTTGCAATAAGAGATTTTAGAGTCTTATCATTAACTCCGTTAGCAATTGCTGCTGCAATAGTTTTATCTGAAATTAAATCATAAGCATTTGCTACTGGCACTCCAAGGCTAGATATTCTAGAAAATGCTGCTGCCTGATTTGAAAGAGCCTTAGACTCTGCTTCCATGCTTGAGTTCCAGTCACCCATAGCAATTGAGTTTAATGCTTCTTGAATATTTTTAGCATCTCTCTTAAGTCCGATTATGTTTTTCTTATTGTCAAATACAAAAAGTGATTCTTTCTTCTTTTCATATTCCTTTGGATCCATACCAACAATGAGTTCAATAAAGTCTTCGCTTCCGCCAAGTTTTCTTAAATCATTCTCAATACCGCTGAATACATCGATTGTCTTGCTGCCACCAAACAGGCTATCCAAAGCCTTGCGAGAGGCACTCCAGCCTTCGGTAACCTTAATTTGATTCTTTCGTACATCTCTAAGTTTCTTTACCAGATCATCTAGTGGAGATGATTGTACCTGAGTGCCACCGCCACCTGTTGAGCCTGTGGTTGGTGCCTTTGTACCGACCTGAACATTGTCAGTAACAGCCTTGTTGCCTTGAGCCTCTATGTACTTTTGAACTATAAACGACTTGCTTCCCTTTACTCCTGCTCCACCCTTTGGACCAGTTTCTTTACGCCAAGCCTTAAAGTCTTCGCTCTCAATAATTTCTGCTTCTGGAACATTTATAAGTGTTGCAATTGTGGTTGTATAAACCTTTTGCTGATCTTCAGTTAGTGTCTTAAAGTATTCTTCATCAAATGCTGCCGTACCCTTAACCTTCGGCATAATTTCATATACAAACTCTGCCTTTAGATCTTTTTTACCCTCAATGCTGTCTAACATTGTGTTTAATTTATCATATGCTTCTTTATTTTTTGGGTCTACATAGTAATTTACCATTACGTCTGAAGGGATAACCGCATTAAGATTATTTAACTTTATTATGTTCTTTGTAAAGTCAAGAGCATCTGAATCTTTTTCAAATGCTTCAACCTTTGTAATAAACTTTGTCTGTACTGTTTTATTAACCTGATTGTCTGCGCCTAAGATGTTTTGTGCTGCTACGCCAATTGACTCAGATGTTGCTCCGCTAAACTTTGTAATAATGTTCATCATCTTTGGAGCAATATCTTTATTGTCAGTTGCCAATTGCAATAAAGTTCTAAACACTGCAGGAGGGATATCTCCACTTGCCATCTTTGCCTGAATCAAATACTCTTGACCACTATCAATTAATCCATTTTTTCTTAGGTCTCCTGCTTGCTGATTAACAACATCAACATATGCTAATTGATTAGGATCATTCTTATACTTAGCCGTTGTTGCTTTCTTCATTCCGCTCATCATTGATTCTTGAAGTCCGCCAGCCTGGTTATATTGGGAAACAATATCTCCTTGCAGTTGACCTTGAGCAGTAGTTAGCCTATCTCTCTCCTTAATGTATTTTGTTTGCATTTCATTGGCTTCATTTATTTTGCCCTGCAACTTTAACTCTTCAATTTTCTTTTGGTAATACATATCAAATGAATCTAGCATTTGCTTATTTTGTTCCATTGCAATTTTTGCATCTACTGCATATGCTGCGCCTAGTTGTGCTGCTTGCTTTGTGTATTTCTTTGATGAAAAATATCCAAATGCTGCACCAATTGCAGCACCAATTCCTCCACCAATGGCTGCTCCAATAGGGCCACCAATAAATGTTCCAATGCCAGCACCCGCTGCTGCACCACCTAAAGCAGATGCACCAATTCCAGCAACTTGCATAGTTTTTTGACCAGCAAGTTTTGTTACCATGTTAGCATTCTGGATATTTTTAAGACTGTTTTCCATATTTTTCTTATTTGCATTAATCATATTAATACGAACATTTAGTGGATCTTTTGTTAAGTTTTCTCCATTTGGACCAAGTAAACTTTCTAGTTGGCCAATAACCTTTAGGCCTATTGACATATCTCCTGCTTGTCTTGCAGCGTTCATGGCTAAACTCTTTGCTTGACCCATATCCATAGCACCAGACATAATTGCTGCAGAAAGTTGACTACTTAAATCTTTTGCTGCTACATTTCCTTTACCCAAAGCATTTTGTTCTGAAATTCTCTTTGTAAGCGCCTTTCCTTCTGCAGTTTGAACAAATGCTTCTCCATATGTTGTTTTACCTGTTGCTGGTCCAAGCATAGAGAATGAGTTCTTTCTTCTTAAATCCATCTGCTCTGATGCTGTGACATTACCACTAAACTTTGCTATTTCATTTATTGCAGATGTAGAGCCTCTAAACTTTTCATTTTCTTCTAAAACTTGATTTGCTGCTTTATCAAAAGCCATTCGTAAAGCAACAAATGATCCTACTGCTGCTGCCAAGCCAATAACAATTGCTGAAGTTGGACTACTTAACATTGGAAGAATAGTTGCTAGACCCATCAATGGCATCATTAACTTTTGTGAAATTTCTCCAACTTTTCCTGGAGCCATAGACCCCATCATTGCTACACCAGATGCAATACCGATGGCTCCTGCAGCACCCATGCGTCGTGGAGCCTTTCCTGCTGCTACTCTTTCTGCCTTTTTTGCATTTTGATTATCTCTAAATGTTTCAAGTCTTCCTTTAAGACTTTTCTTTCTTGCTTCTTCTACCGCTCTAGCATCAATAATAGATTGCTGGTATGCCACCTTTGCTGCTAACTTACTTCTTTTTTCTGCAAGTGCAGCCTGCTTTCTTCTACCTCGCATAACTGGGTCAACTGGACCTGTTGTTCCATATAGAGCAGTCTTAGATGCATTAGCCTTTGCCTGTGTTCTTGCTTCTTCTCTTTGACGCTTTTCTATTTGACGACGTAATGATTTTGCTTCAGCATCTACTGGACCAGTTCCATAAAGAAGTGTCCTTGATGCTGCTGCTGCAGACTGAGATAAAGTAGTTCCAATTGTACTTCCAACAGCCTTTGCTTCAGCAATAGAGCCTCTTGCTCCATCAACAATTGCTGTTGCAACTGACCCTGTTGCTGGTGGTGCATCAGATTTTGCCCTTAGTCTTTGAGTCTTGACAGGCGCTTGACGAATATCTGGTTCTAATGCTAATGGAACCACTCTGTTATCTTGTGGATTTTTACTATCTGGTTTCATTCCAGCAGTTGCTGGTTTTGATTGTGGTTTCTTTGTTTTCTTAGTTTTTGGATTTTCAACTACTTCATCTGATGTAATAAGCATTGATGCATGCTTTTTATGTATTGCTTTCCAGTCAACCTTCTTGCCTTCTTGAAGTCTGTCAACCATTGATTTATAATGTTTCTTTTCATCTTCTGAAAGTGTAGGCTCCCACTCTTTTAGAAGTGCTTTTAATTCTTTGAGAGATCTATTAATCTCTGCTTTCATTGCTTTGTCATATGCCTCTGGGGTCATACTATTTGCAATTCCTGCAGTTACATCACCAAACCACTGTGGAGAACCTCCTTCAAGTCCTCTTCCAACACCCTTAAGATTTGTTATTGCCATTTCTTCCATTGATGGCAGTGGGCCTTGAGGGTACTGTCTTATTCCTTTGGCTCCTCTTACAGACGCAGTTGCAAAAACACCTGCGTTGCCAACATCAGCAAGAACATTTCCTCCAAGGTTTCCATGTTTTAAATCTTTATCTACACGAAGATTTGCTGCTACAAATTGTCTAAAGAATTGATCGTTTGTAAATGCCTGTGGCATTGTTTTTGGATCAAATTTTGGATCATATGCAGACTCTAGCGCATAAACTTTATGACCAGTTTGTGGATCTTTTATCACCCTTATATGCTGTTCAGGTGCATCAAGTCCGTGAACTCTTCTTGCAATTTCTGTTGCTCTTTGTTCTGCTATTGCATTATTAAAGTCTGGCATTGGTTTGACATATACTTTTTTACCATCTGCTGTTTCATAAAAACCTGAAAGATGTTTTTGTTCCTTGTTACTATAACCCTGACCTTCTTCAAGATGTTTCGCATACTCTGTTACTTCTCTTCCAGCAAGATCTTCTACACTTAAAGATTGGATTGCTCCCTTGGCAAGACGGCGTACACTTTCCTTGAACTTACCCTTGATGGTTAGGCCGCCAGCACCCGTCTTTCTCTTTACTGAGAACATTCCAGTTTCTGGATTTATTGCTCCACCCTTATTAAATGTTTTATTTAAACTCCATTCAGACATTGGTGCTCGACCAACAATCTTTCTACCTTCTTTAATATTTGTTCCATGTATTTCTAATGATTCAAAAGCAATAATCTTTCCATCTTTATCAAGTGTTACTGGTAACTGTATGCCTGGCTTAAAGTCTGCAAGCATCTGTAGTCTTTGTGTTGCAGCATGTGTTTTACCATTTTTTTCTTCTACAGCCTTAAGAACATCCTCTACTGGTCTTGAGTTATTTGTATTAACCTTTTGTGTTCCATGGCTTCCTACTCCTTCTGGACGTACTAATTTTTCAATAGCATCTTTTACTAGTTTGTCACCTGTAAGATCTCCAAGAACTGTTCCTGATTTCTTTACAGAACCCATCCTGTCATAAATGTCTTGATCGCCAATTGGCGCTCTTCTATAGTTTTCATTTTGTAGATGATCGCCTTTTAAAAGTTCGTCTAGTGTTAACTTATGATCTGGTGAGTGTGGCTTGGCTGGATTTATTTCATTAGTATTTACAAGAGTGCCCATCAATAATGGCTCAAGTCTAGTTAGCAACTCTCTACGAACTCTGTTGGCTACTCTTGCAGCCTCTTTAGGACTAACACCTTCTTTAATCAATTTGCTAGTCATTGTTTGAACTGCTTCAGGACTATTGACTGCCCTTGCATATTCTAAAGGATCTACTATTGCTTTACCAGTTATTCCCTCATGAATCCAGTGAGGTATATCAAAACCAATGGCAGAATAAACATTTGCTTTTGTGTATCCTAATGCCTTAAATCTATCTTTAGCACTTGCAAATGTATCTGGTAAGTCATCAAGAGGAATAATATCATGATCTACAGCATGTGCAAAATCAATTACTTTTTGATCTTTGGCTACTGGTTCAACTATAGTTGTAGTACTCTTGCTAGATTTTCCATCTGCTGCTACTTCCCCTGTTCCGCCATTAAACCCTTGCACTCTCTTGCCAGCAATCAACTGAGCAATCATTGGCCTATTGGCTGGATCTTGTGCTGACTCTGCTGGAATTACTGCTTCTCCAGGAGTAAGCATTGTTGGTACTGTATCTGAATTACCTGTTCCTGGAACACTCGTTGTACCACTTGAGTACTTCTTTAGGCCCTTGGTTTTTGCAGGACCCGCTGCAGGTCCAGTGAATCCTAGTTGCGCTGCTATGGCTCTCTTATAGGCTCTACCAAGTCTTTCAACTGCAACCGCCTCAGATGTAAATGTTTGATTTAGTTTTTGGTGTACCTGATCAAGAGATGCAGCAACTGCTGATGCCTCAATTTGTTCCTTTGTTAGGTATGAGGTTTGCTCTCCTAATATCTTGCTTGAATTACCAGTCCTGTTATACATAGACTTCATGCTTGCAAATAATTTAATTATATTAGCAACGGCGTTTGCAATCAAACCAAATGTCATAAGTAGGACTGGACCTACGCCAGCAACTGCGACAGTAAATATAGTTAAAAACTTTTTAGTTCCATCTCCAAGGTTATTAAACTTATCAAGAATCTTTGAAACAAACTCAACAATTGGAGTTAATGCCTTTAAGAACTGCTCTCCAACTGGGGCTATTGCTACCTTTAAATCTTCCATTGACTTCTTAAACTTGTAGGTAGTTGTATTCTGTACCTTATCTAATTCTCGTTGTGACAGGATTGCAAGTTCTTCTGTTGTTGCCTGTGTAAGTTTAAGAACTCTTGATGCTTGTGTTCCCTGTGCAGTTACGTTCTGAAACAGTGTAGATAGTCTTGAGAACTGGAACTTTCCAAATAACTGTTCAATTGCACGAGCACGATTAAGAGGATCAAGCGTATCAAGTGCCTGAGCAAAACCTACAACAGTTCCCTTAATGTCCCCCTTGTTGGCTTCAACAATTCCCCTGATATTAACACCAAGATTGCCAAGCATCTTTGCTGCTTTGTCAGATGGATTAATTAAAGATGCAAGACCAGACTTAAGTGCGTTAGCACCTTCTGATGCATTGATTCCACCTTCCTTCATTGCTGTTAGGAAGAATGCAAGATCTTCTACATCTCCACCAAGTTGTTTTACAACTGGACCAGCCTTTGGAATTGCAATTGTTAAATCTTCAATAGATACTACGGTTTGGTTTTCTACTGCGTTTAGGAAATCAATCTTTTTTGCAAGATCTGTTGCTGCAACACCAAACGCATTTGTTACTGAGATGGTTGTCTCTAATGCTTGTGTCTGTTCTACTCCACCAAGCACTGCAAGTCTGGTTGCTTCTACTACCTGTGCAGTTAACTCTGCCCCCATCTTACCCATTGCTGCTGCATCAGCAGCCATCTTCATTGTATCTTCAACTGCAACGCCGTACTTTGTATATTCTTTTGCAAGAGTTTGTATCTGCTTAATCATTGCATCAGTTTCTTCTTGCGTTGTAAACATTTCTCCGTAAACACGCTTAAATCTGATTGCCTGCTCTTCCATCTGCATAAATGTCTTTGCAGCGGTTGTTCCTAGCATTGCCAAAGGAACTGTGAAACCAACCATCAACTGGCGACCAGCCCACTGGGTATTCTTACCGAAGTTTAGAAGGTTGGTAGAGCCTTGCTTTAATAGTTGATTTAAAAGTTGTTGTCTTTGTGCAGCGATGGCAGTCTGTGTGCCAAGGTTCTTCATGTCAAGAGTTAATGGTCTTACAGCAATTGCTTCCAGTGCTCCATTAGCACCTCTGCCTAATTTAATATACTGTGTCTGGATATCCTTGACACGTTCTCTTGCAACTTTATTAATTGTCTCAAATTCAGACTTAAATAATCTTCCGAATGTTTTTGTTGCTGCGCCAGTGTATCTAAAATACTCTCTTGATGTTAGTTTGTTGCGCTCTAAGGCATCAGTAAAATGCTCTGTACTTGTTGTTACTTTTCTCAGCGATGCTTGGAATTGTCCAGTAGCATTGATGCTGTTCATCAAGTTTTGTGCTTGATTTGCTGCTACCGCTGCTGCTGCGGTACCAGACTTTGCCATCTGTGTGTGGAAGGCTGATATCTGAGTTTGTAGAAGTTTTAGACTTGCTAAAGCATCTGACGTATCAATATTTACATGAATATTGGATTCAATATCAGCCATCCATCAACACCTCTTATTTAGTTATTTACAAGATTACCGATTAGTGAAGCATCGGAAAGTTTAATTCCTGAAGCCTCTTCGACGATCTTATATACAGTAGGAAGGTCTAGATTTTCTTCTAGGGCTTCCTTGTCTTCCGCCAATTCTGGCTTGTACTGTTGCATTGCAATTTGAACACAGTCAATAAGCAAATCCATTGACTTTTCATTATCTTCCGCTACCTTTGCGATATCTTCAAACTTCTTCATAAATGGACGAAGTAGTGATATCTTAAGTGGTCTGACCTTGATCTTTGTTCCATCGATCAAAGTTACTGTCTTTTCTTCAGTGGCAGTTGCCATTTATTCCTCCTTATAAGGTTTAGTTAATTATACCATAGCGCAGGCTTATTTTTTACTAATCGTAAACTTCATAGTCAAGCCCCATGCCTATTCCAAAACCAGCCTTTTCAGCATTCATTCCCTGTAAGGCTAGAATATCATTTCCATCTGTTGCTTTGCCTTTACTAAATACCCTGGCTTTCATATCTTCCCACTCATTACCACTGCCAGAGTTTTTATCTAAATCTACACCCTGCATTGCTGCAGAAAATTTCTTATCGTTATAATCTAGTTCTCTTTTTATTTGCAAGGTTGCAGTTAATTCCTGCATAGACATTGAGGACTCTAGTTGGTCATAGTCTTTCCAGATACCAAGGAGGAACACTTCTGATTCTAGTTTTGCTAAGTCTAGAGTATCCCAAGTTGATCCACTATCGACTGCCTGATTCTTAACAGTATCTTCAGACTTTTCGTTAATTTTTATACCTGCTGCAATATCAATAACTTCGTATATTGTTGGTAGGTCTAGACTATCTTCTAAATCTTCTATGGTCTTAATTGATGGACAGTATTGTTGCATTGCAATAAGTGCACATTGTGCTAAAACAGATATGGATTCATCATCTGTTTTTGCTTCTTTAATTGTTTCAAAGGTTTCTAAGAATTCTCTAAGGTATTTTATTTTCAATGGTGCAGCAGTTATTACCCTATCATCTATCAGTGATATTTTTTTAGTATCATAAACTTTTGTTGCCATTATATAAGTATACCAAAAAGAAAGGCCCAACCCCGAAGGATTGAGCCTCTCATATTAAGTTGTATTATGCTGATAGTGAGCGGTCTACGATCTTACCGTAAGACGCATTATCATTTGGAAGGAGACGGAATGAAACTTCAAACATTGAAGCCTCATCACGCTTTGCTGATACTGTAACATTCTCAATTGAGAGTGCACGATATGCAACATAAATTCTTTCCTTTGGAGTTAGAGCAGAACCAGAACCTGGACCTACTGCTACAAGACCACGCTCTAGTGGTACGTCACCAATATCTCCTGCAGACATCTTCAATGCGTTAACGCCTGTTGATGGAGATGTTAGGTCTGTATCATCTGCTGCGATTGCTACTAGAAGGTTTTCTAGTGTTGCTTCTGCAAAAGATGTATTTAGATTAACTGTCATACCCTGCTTGAACAAACGAGCAACGTCTAGAAGTTGATCTACTGCTACCTCACCAAAATCTGGCTGGAAAGCAAGTTCCAAACCATTTGATGTATATCCTATATTAGTATACTCAGAATCTTCTGCTGATAGTGTATCCTTATAAGATGTTGTGGATGCTGTCATTGCTGGAAGATCTGATGCTGCTTGAGTATCAGTAATCTTACCTGTTAATGATTCGTATCCGATTGGACCTGCATCATGTGTAAAAAGTGCTGCTGCACCCACGATGATGTTACTACTTGAACCACGGCTGTATGCCATATATTTCACCTCTTTCTTTTAATAAAAGGGCTTGTTTCCTCACCTCAATTATACAGTCCATTTATTATGAGTTTTCTGGATGCCAGTCATAGTCTATGATTATTTTATTCCCCGCATAAGTTCGGGCTGTGCCAAAATCGACAATATCTCTGGTTTCTTCTAATTGGTAGATTTTGAAATTATGGAAAAATACTGACTTAGATTCATCATCCCAATATCTTCCTAGAGGACTTTGTGTGCTTATTGGATCGTTGTCGGGCCTCTTGTTCTGCAGAGCCCATTCATTTATCTCTTGTGCTGACTCATCTGCTCTATCGAGAAGGTCACTTATTTGTTGCTGAGTTATAACCATCTTTGTGGTTGCATTCTCACCGACAGCATAGAAGTAGTATAGGAGTTGTTCACATTTGATGTGTGGGAATGGCCCTCTTCTCATTCTAAACATTCTGTCATATACCGCAAAAACCTCATTGCTTTGTGGAAATGTTGAAGTTAGGTTCTCGATGTCTGTTGGAAGGGTTGGGAAAAAGTATGTTGTTCCTATTGTTCCAGGTGTTACCGAAACGATGTTTCCATTTTCATCTCTTAAAACTAAGTCCTGTGTATCTAACTCAAAACTAGGATTTATTTTTGATGCAAGATATTTATTAATTATTGTAGGTGGATGATGTATAAGGGCCATTATGCACCAACTCCTGCGTTAGCAATCCAGCGGTAACCTGTTGATACGCCTTTTGCTTTACCCATTTTCTTACCTGCTGATAAATTCTTTTTATATATTAATGGATTTTCAAGGTATTGTGCTATACCGCTTGTTCTTAAAAATGCTTGTGAGAAATATTTATTAAAGAACATATCAAATACCTTTTCAAAACCGCCCTCAACTTCTGTTCCTCCAGGGTTCATAACCTGTACTGGCCCTCTTGTAAAAACCTGTTCTCCATTATCGTCAAATGCTAAAACCTGTGCAACCTTTGGCCTAATTGTAACTGGAATTCCTTGTTCCATAATTCTTGCTTTGTCATAAAATGGAACTCTTGATCCATTCTTGATTGATGTTGATTGGCTAAATGATGATTTAAATGATAGCCCTAAGTTGCTTGTTGTATAAGAGATATCATATAATCTAGCATCTGGGCTACCAGTCATGTTCCACTCATATATGTGATGAAGCATCTGTGGATTTACTCTTGCATTTGAGTCTATAAACTCTTTCATTAATTCTACCGTCTGCATACCGAGAGTTTTTAAAAATACAGTCTTTCCTCTGTGAACTCCTTCTAGAAATCCAATAGAATAATTTACTATATTATTCATATCTTTTTTAAATTGATTAGAATTAAATGTTGTTATCATAAGTCACCTGCCTGGTTTTCAGATCTTCTTATTACAACCCTATAAAAATCAATTGAGCCAAACGGTCCTAGGAATGGTTCATAGGTTGCTATTTCAAACAAAGTTCCTTTTCCAGACCTTGGACCTGAAGTCTCCATATAAATAAGGTTACCCTCTTGATCTTTTATATCTGTTATTAATATATTAGTTAAAGAATTTTTAGCATCAAGTGATGATATTCTTATATCCGACTTTACCCTTCCTACAAGAACTGCATTTTGTGTTATATTTACGTTAGGCTTTACCTCTTCTTTAAATGCTGAACCACCAGAAGAGAATACGCATGCAAATGTTTTATCTAGTACCCACTTCTTTTTTATTGCTCCAAAATCACCTTGCTCAACTATTGGATAATAGACTGAGCCTTGCATTGGGAACATATAGTCGGTTGCTTCGCATATCATTAAATTAGTCCTGGCTTGATAATATTATTGATATATTTATCTAAAATCTTATCAACTAAAAGATTTCCAGTCCCCCCAAATAAAGTTTTATCGAACTGAATTCTAAATTGATCTGTATTGTATGATGTAACATATCTCTTGTAGTAATCTAACTTTCCACACTTAATATCTTCCATAAGTAGTTGTGTCGCATACTCAACATCTGATGGGACAGTCTTATATCCAGTATCAAGAACAAATGTGTAGTCGTATCCTGCTGGAAAACCAACTGACTCAAAACCATAATAACCTAAGTCGCCTCTTGCTGACAACAAGTTTGGCGGTGCTTGCTCTGCTCTATTGTATGGATCCAAGATAACTCTTTGTACTGCAGAATTATCTAATGTAACAACAAATTGAAACTCATTTGTTTCTGGAGTGTCTACATCATAAACAAGTTTATTATTTTCATAGACTTTTAAAATTTTGTTTGTGTCATGCCATAGTGGGAAATAGTCTGTTCCTTGTCCTACAGCCTGAACTATTTTTTTATAGTTATAAAACCCATTTGTAATAATTGTATCAACAATCGATCTTGATACTAACTCAAGCATTCTATATTCTGTAATCTCAGATGCTGTTGTTGCTAACTTTGTAGCATTTACATATGGTCTAATAATATCTAAATTCTCTTCATACAGAGTGTGTTCATGCTCCGTATCGTAAAACTTAATAAAAAACTTTCTATCAAATTGAACTTTATCTAAAGGAATTGTATATTCGACAACTCCATTTTCATCAGAGGTTACTTCTGTTTCTTCTACTGAGTGGTCCACCAAATCCTCAACATATTGAACATACGTATAGTTTGGTATAGGTAATGTCCAAGTTGTTGTAATAGGATAAGGTGGAACTCTCATGACCTCCATTGATTGTTACCCAAAAGCCTTTTTTACTTCGTCTGGTGTTGCTAAACGAACATGTGCTCGTGTTAACCACTGATCAGCAATGTCTTTTGTAACAATGTTGTAGCCTCTAGAAACCTTGCCTACGCCCTGCCATGCAACATTCTTACTTGAGTAGATTGCTACCTTCTCTTCAGAATCCTGTGGCTTTGCTCTTTCATATGAGCGTGGCTCTGGCTTGGCTACTGATGTAGTTCCCATAACTCCATTGCTTACTGCGCCAAGGTGTTGGACCTGTTCTGGCTTTGACTCTGGTGCTGGAGCATTTACTACTTCCTGTGCTGGGGCTGCTGCCTCAACTGGTGCTTCTTCAATTACAGGTGCTGCAGGTGTTTCTTCTACTGCTGGTGTTTCGACAACTGGTGCCTCTACAACTGGAGTTTCTACAACTGCTTCTTCTGCAACTGGATTATTATTCATGTTTTCCATTATTGCCTCCTAAATAGTATTATATCATTATAAGTTAATAAGGGGAGCAGGAGCGTTAACTCCTACTCCCCCTAAAGTGTACTGTTTACAGATTATGCGTCTGCTGCAGCGTCAGCGAATGCAATTGCATCCTGCTCTTCCCACTGAATACCGAAGCGTACGAAGACTGTATATTCTACAGTGTCCTTCTTTGGCTTGTACTCACGGTTTACTGTGATGTCACGCTGGAATCCCCAAACACGGTTCTGAGGGAATGTCAAATCGACATAGCCTGCAGGGTAGTATGGAACTTCCTGAACATCGACACCGAGAACACGAGTTGTACGTGCTCCACCAAATGTCTGTGCTGCGCCATCAAGGTATGCCTGACGGTTTGCAGGTGTACCTGCTGGAGTACCAGCAAATGCTTCTGCGATTGCATCAGCCAAAGTACCATTGTTCTTAATGATTCCCTGGAATGCGTCTGTACCAGCATAGAACTTCAAGTTAGACTTGATAGCACGATACTTACGTGGCATTGCTAGAATGATCTTCTGCATCGCATCAGTTGTCCAGTTATCATTTGAAACTGTAACTACTGCTTCGTGTGCATCTCCATCATTCTTGACATGGTTTACGAAACCGTTCATGATTCCGAGGAATGATCCATCATCTGAATCTCCTGTACCATTAATTGCAAGATCTTCGATATCGTTACCGAAAGCGTTTGTCATAAGACGAACGATGTGATCTTCGAGTGCTGCACCTTCGATGTTATCTTCTAGT
>JACCED012255141.1_pt1 | contig 13526 bp, 2 predicted proteins | sample 7455021 | NCBI WGS metagenome assembly JACCED01 (sample SAMN15323456, study PRJNA562643) | freshwater metagenome | isolation source: river surface water | place: USA:Blue River Watershed | collected 2017-08-19 | reverse complement strand
TCTTCAACTTCTTCTAAAAATTTATCTAAATCAAGTTTATTGGATTCAACAAATTTATTAATACAATATTCCATAATTTTTCTATCAAAATCAGATCCACCCAAATTATTATTACCACAAGAACCGAGAACTTCATAAACTCCTTCATTAATATTAAGTAAACTTACATCTAGAGTTCCTCCTCCAAAATCAAATACAACGATGTTAATTCCTGATGAGGAAATATTTTTTCCAAGACCATAGCAAATTGCTGCAGCAGTTGGTTCATTTATCATACGTATAATATTCAAACCAGCATTTTGTGCTGAATTTTTAATTATTTCTCTTTGTATTTTGTTAAAATAAGCAGGAACAGAAATAACAGCATTAGATAAAATAATTTCTTTATTAAATTTATTAGATATAAATGATTCGGCTCTTGATTTAAAACTCATAAAAATATGAATTGCAATTTCTTCTGGAAAATAGTGTTTACTAGAATTATTATCATAAATTAGTATATTATCATTAGAATCTGAACGTATATCATATGCGATCATATTAATTTGTTCTTGAGTTAGTTCAGAATATTTTTTACCAAGTAATTTTTTTATTTCATAAACAAGAAAAGTATTTTTTTTTAAATTGTTATCTGAACTAGTTTTTTCAAAAATATCTTTACGAATATAAGCTTCTTTTCCAATAATTTTTTTATCTTGATTAATTTCTATAACAGTAGGAATTGTATCAGAACCGTCAAAATCAGTAATTAATATAGATTTATTTTTATACCAAACACTTATACAAGAATTGGTTGTTCCAAAATCAATTCCCATACAAAGATTATTTAATTCATCATCATTTGTAAAAACTTGCATATTGATTGAATTATTAAAATATATTTAAATATTTTTTAAAAATTTTAAACGACAGAAAAAAAATAAAGTTTTAAATATTAAATATTGATTAAATTATATAATAATGGCTGGAGGATTAATTCAAGTAGTTTCATATGGAAATCAAGATTTAATGTTATCAGGTAATCCAGAAATAACATTTTTTAATATAATATATAGAAGATATACAAATTTTGGTAAAAAAATAATAGAGCTTGGATTTGATAATGATGTTGATTTTGGTAAAACTTCAATATTGACTATACCTAAAAATTCAGGAGATTTATTGACAAAATTAATTTTAAAAATAAAACTTCCAAGTATAAGTTTACAAAACTTAAATTCAAATTTATTTATCAATAGTTCCATAATTAATAATCAAGACACTTCTAACTCATCAACATATTTTTTATATTATGATTTCTTTATTAGTTTTTATAATAACTTATTTAATGTAGTAAATATATTTTTAACAAATCCAGATAATGCTGTAACAACAACATACATAAACGATCTATATCTATTTATTCAAGATAAAATTAATAATGATAAATATGAGCAATTTTATACAGCAGTAACTTTTTATTTTAATGATGGTTTAGTCAGTGAACAAAATGTTGTAAATGTAAGTGTATTTACAAATGCTTCTTTATTTAAAAAAGTAAATGATAACTTTATTTATATATATCAAAACTTAAAAGAAAGTGAAGTAAGTTTCCAAGAATTTAGTTTCACTATATATAAAAATATGAGTATATTAAGAGAATTGAATACAATCCTGTATACAAAATTAAAAAATTTATTTGTACAAAATAGGTCAATAAAAATAGCATGGATTAATAAAATAGCTATTTATTTGTTTGAAAGTATAGAATTTTATATTGGTTCAAATAAAATTGTTAAATTAAGTGATTATTATATAAATAATTATGGTGATTTATGGTATAAAAATCCAGAAGTATACAATAGGATGATAGGAAATTTAGATCAAATTAATTTGTTTAATATTACAAAAGAAGAAACTTATTTATATTTACCAATACCTTTTTGGTTTTTAAATAATTACGGGTTATCATTTCCATTAATAGCTTTACAATTTAATACAATTCAAGTAAGAATAAATTTACATAAATTTATAGATTGTATAAAAATAGAATTTGATAAAAGATTTTTCGATTCTAAAATTGAAGGAAAAATTATTGATTTCATATTAAATAATAATAATGATATAGTAAAAACAAAATTAGAAGTAACAATGTTAGCAGAATATGTATATCTGGATAGAATAGAAAGAAAGAAGTTTGCACAATCTTCTCATGAATATTTAATAACTCAAGTTCAAGAATTAGAATTTAACAACCTTACTATTAATAATAATTCTTTTGTTCTAGATTTTTTTCACTGTTGTAAGGATATTTATTGGCAAGTGGTTAAAACAAGAAATTATCGAGATATATTTAGTGAAATATTTGATTCTACCAAATTTAGTGTTCTTAAAAAGATTTATTTAGAAGGAAATCAAAGTATTATAGTAAACTATATAAATACTCTTTACAGATCTGGAAAATATTATAATCCTAATGATTTTATTGTAGGAAGATCATTATTTAATAATGATGTATATATTAACGAATTCTATAAATTATTACTAAGTTATATATCCGATACAGTTGATAATTATGTAACAATATATCCATTAATAACATCGAGTGTATTATATTTAAATGGAACTATTTTAATAGGAGAAAACAGCAATTTTTTTAATTACGCAATTCCATATAATTATTATAATTCATCACCACAAAAAGGTATATATGCATATTCATTTGCCTTAAATCCAACAGAAACACAACCATCTGGTACTATAAATTTAAGTAGAATACCAAGTTTTCAAATAAGAGTAAGTTTAAATGAAATAGCTATAAGTCTCTTAACGAATTATTATAATAGTAATATTAAACAATCTGTTAAAACAAATAATATGGCAGCAGTGATGAATACTGAGTTAAAATTAGTAGTTCAAGTAACAAACTTTAATGTTTTAAGAATTATCGGTGGTATTAGTGCCACTGCGTATAGTTATTAATTTTTGGTTTAAATATTAAATTATTTATTAATATTATTCTATTATAATATTAATAATGGGAGTTGGTTTTATTCAACTAGTAACAACAGGAAATGAATTTAGTATATTTAATAACGAACCCAAGATAACTTTTTTTAAAATATATTATAGAAGACATACTAATTTTTTTATAAATAACTATGAGATCAATGGTAACTATATAGTAAAAAACAATAAATTATCTTTTATGATACCTAAAAATGGTGATTTTTTAGGGAACACTTATTTAAAAATAAAATATGATGAATTTTATAGTGAAATTTTTAAAAAATATGATAGTTTATATAATACACAAAACACAAATATATTAAATTTTTATGATTCTTATAACGTGAGAACAAATGAATTTAATTTAGATTCAATTAACTTTGTTAAAATAATTAAAGTAGATTTTATTTTTCAAGGTCAAATATATCTATCTATTTTTTGTAATAATTTAAAAAATGAAAATGAATGTCTAGATTTGTTAAAATCTGTTAATGGAATAGATTTACAGACAGATAGAAATAATTTATTTTACAACATAAATGAATATTATAAATTCTATGGATTTAATTATTTTACATTATCTAATAATTTTTTAACAAATAGTTTTGCAAAGTATTTATTAAGCCAGATTATATATCAAGATTTACAAGTATTAAGAATTGATATAACAAATTATAAATTATCAATAAACTTAAAATTTGGTATAAACCAAGTTGAAAATTTTATTTTGGTAACTAATTATATATTCGAAAATGCAATTAATAATGCTTATTTGAAAATTAAAATAGAAAAATATACATTATACATCGAAATAACATATAATAATTTAGATAATATTTTTAAAATTTCACTAGAAAGTTTGTTTGAATTAGTTTTTCAAGACACAAAAGAAGTTGATTTTGAAATTATTGACAATAAAATAAAATCAACTAAATTTGTATTAAAAGATAATACTTATGATTTTGTTAAAAAGATATTTTTAAATGTAAATGGTGAAGATATTAAATATTATTATATTAATAACAATATAGAAAGAACAAGTTTTACTGTCTATAGTTTAAGAGATACACCTTTTTTTGGAAATTTCATTCCAAATGATTTTAATGAAAGTATTATAAACAATGAAACTAACCTAATAACTGTAGCTAATTCATCAAATATTAAATTATCAATAAATCTGTATATTAGATTATACATATCATTAATTTGTAAAAATAAAATATCTATCCAAGAATTTTTACAAATAACAAATTATGGTTATAATTTAGAAAATGTAATAATTAGATACAATAAATATTTAGAAGAATTTAATAAAAAAATTCTTGACATATTAATTAATAACAAAATTTTAATATTATCAAATGAAACTTTTAGAAGAATTATTTATCAAAATAACATTAAAAATTCTTATGTTATTTATAATAAAATTACTCCCTTTGCAAATAGAAAGATTACAATTTTTCAGAATATATTAATAAATTTCTATTTGTATTTTGATATTATTGATAAATTTTCTTCAAAATATAATGTTACATATGATATAACAAATTTATTAATAGGTCAATTAGTATACATTAGTAAAACTAGTTTAATTGGAACAGAAAATGGAGAATTAACCAAAATATATTTTAGAAATTATTATTACAATAATAACTTATTTAAACTTGCACAAAATCCAGAAAATGATATTCCATCAACAAATGATATTATATTATTAAAAGATTTAAATTCATTTGATATTAACATACAAAATTTAGTGTTAATTAACTTAATGTCAAATTATATAATAATATTTATAATTGAATCAATTAGAATAATATCAAATATTTTTAATAAAAAAGGATTTGAAATATACACAGAATATGGACAATTAACAAATTTATTTGTAAATAATGATTTTTCAACAAGTATTTTCCCTTTATCTAGTAGTATTTTCATATCTTTAGGAAATGTTAAAGATAATTGTCCAATAGAACAAAATAATCAAATTGTTCCTAATGATATTACAATATTTAATACAGACAAGACAAGCTATTTCAATAATATTTTAACAAATGTAAGAAAAAATATTCAAAACGATTATCAACTTTATAATACAAATTTTACAAATACTATAGATGTAGGACAAGATACCTTTATCAACAATACTATTCTAGGAGTTGAATTCAATAAAGTTAGTGATAATTATTATGAATCTACCATAAGTGAAGAAAATCAATTTAATACAAATCTAATTAAATATTTTATAAGAGAAGCATACAATACTGATCTGATTGGTGTATATTCAACTGAAATAAAATCTAATTTATTTGATTATTTTATGTACCAATTATTTATTTATGCTGACGATAATATTTTTAATAAATCTTTTCAAAATTTTAAATTTAAAAAAAAATTTTGTACAAAAGATGGTCCTATTTATCAAGAAACAAGTTTTATCGATAAAAGTGTTACAGGATTAATACCAATGTATAATAGTTTTGTGTTTAATTTGAATGCACCGTATTACAGAATATTTAATTTATTTGTATATCTTGCATATTTATCACAAGATGAAGCAATATCTGTAAGTTTACCAAATGATTTAGTAAATTTAAGAGATATTACATTAAAATTTATGTTTGAGTTTATAATTTTTGTAAATAAAATTAGTAATCCATTAACTTCTGCTATTAAATTTCAAACTCAAAATATAAATACTGATCTTGTTAAAAATAATGATTTGTTACTTATTAATAATTTTTTAGTCTATGATGCAATTAATATTTTCAACAATGACTATTTTAATTATTTAATAAGCTTAAATGAGACTAATTCTTTCTTCTTTTTATATAATGCATTTTACTTTGTTAAAAATATATTTGCAATTGATGTTAATGATTCATCAATTCTGTTTAATCAAGATGATTCAACAACAAAAACTATTTATCAATATCTCTATAATTTTGATGATAAAGTAATTATTTTATTTTTGAAAGTATTAGAACTTAATAAAAAATTATTTAGTAATTACGATGCTATAGTTGATCTCGTAAATTATTTTTTTAATAAGGTAAACTTTGATTATGATAGTATTTTTAAAAAAATTTCACAATTTTATATTAATGATAAAACTGAAAGTACATTAGTTGTCGACTTAAATACTTTAATTAAAAATCCTTTTTATTATAGTTGTTATTATACTATTTATAGTTATGGTGCAATTTTTGACAATACTAATGCAACAAATGTTCGAACAATAAACAGTGTTTTTAATGTGTCAACAATTTATAATAAATATTATCAGGGAAGTAGTATTTATGTTAAAAAAAATCTTGACGTCAAAAAAAATTTAAATTTTGTTAATAATTTAAACGTTACAGAAGGATTTAATTATATTTCTATTTTATTTAATGAACTAAATTTTAGTTATAATGCAGTCGCCTTTGAATATTATTTATCCCTTATAAATTCAATCAACCAATATATAATTCAAAATATTGCATATTTAGTAAATTATTCTGTTTCTGAATTCATTTTCCGAGAATGTTTAAACAAACAATTGTTGTATGTAGAACTATTCAATAAAATCAATAATTCAAGAATTACTTTAATAGAAACCTATTATTTCTCGCCAATTACCTCATTTACAACTTACAATGTAATTATTATTTATCTATTATACTTATCTTACTTGCAAAAATGTTTATTTGCTGATGTTTTTACATTTTTTCAAACAAAATATTCAGTAACCCAATTAGATTTCAATACATTTTTGATAGAAAAATACTCAGTCAATATATATACACAATGTATAAATGATTTTATTGAAATTTTTGGTAGAGCCAATGTATTGATTCAGTTTGATTATTCAAATATACTAATTAATAGAGTATATACAAGCGGTGATGTAAATATTCAAAATTATTCATTAAAATCTTATTTCTTAAAAATTTTTACAAAAGAAGACATAAATTCTCAAGAAACCAATTTAAAAATTTTCTATAATCAACTCAACCCGAATAGTTCAGTAGAAGTTTATGGAAGCAATTCATATGTATTTAGTTTAAACACTTCATTCTATACTGAATATAATAATATAGTAAATAACTTTATTTCTCAATATAATAAGATATTATATTCTTTATATAATGGAGGTATTGTTGATAAAACAATTACCTCAAACTTTTTGTCAGATGTATCTTTACAAAAAGAATATGATGGGGTTAGAAGGATCATTTTAAACAATTCACTGTATATAATACAATTTAATATTTATACAAATTTATTAAAATCATCAAGTTCTGGTTCATTCCAAAAATATTATTCAAACAACGAACTTCAAATTAATATTCTTTTAAATAACGTTTTATTCTTTTATCAAATCACACCTACTACTAATTATTTTAATACATTTTATAATGTTGGATGTGCTAGTATTATTGAAAAAGAAAATCTATTAATTGTGAAAGAATCTATATATAACTCAGCATTATATCCAATTGATAATTTAGTTTATTTTTATTCAAATTACTTAAATAATGGTATTGTAAATTCAATTTATTTTGAAAAAGATTTAAATAGAATAATATATCTATTGTGCACAACTCAAGCAATTGAATTATCTGAAAATAAAAATAAATCCATAAATTATTTAAAAAAAAATACGCTTTATAAAATTGTAAGAGTTTATAATTATAATAATACTGGATTAAAAATATACAAGGATAATACTTCATTATATCAAGATATTGATGTATTTGAAATATTAAATTATAAAAATTGGTCTGATGATAACAGTTTTATGAAAAATACTTGGGTAAATAAAATTTTAGGTATATTAGAATCAGATAGTGTTAGTCCAAAATCTTATTACAAATATTATTTACATTTTAAAGATTATGTAATAAAAAATTTACCATTAGTAAAAGATTTTAAATTATCAAGTGGTGTTTCCGTAATTGATTATTTTGCTGAAGTAAAAAATTTAGATGAATTACATAGTTTAATTTTTAGTTTAATTACGTCAAGTGATAATTTCAGTCCTTATTATTTATACCAAAACATTATTAATATTAAAAATGATGTTGACATTTCTTCATTTCTAACAGTTGATATTGATTATTTGAAGAAAAAAATAATAATATTTAGTTATTTTAATTATCTAGTTTATTCATTTATCCATATATTCTTAATTGAATATTTTTCATATGATGAAAATTTATATATTGAATATAATATTGATGGAGAAATTATTGATGTAAAATTAAAAGATGTTATTGAAAAAGTTAATAATAGATTAATAATTAATAATTATATTGCTGAATCATACAAAATAAATGATGATAATCCAAACAATCTTATTTATGAAATACCTACAACTTATTCAAATAAATTTGAAATAGAATATTTGTTAAACATAACTAAAAACGCAATAGATCTTGGAACTAACTTGCTTATATTGATTGAAAAATTTATTAGTTCATATAATATACAAATAGGAACAACAGATATCAATACTGTAACAACTATAACCGTTAATACATTTAACTCAACAATTAGTAATTTATTACAAAGATTAAATGTTGTTTTTAATATTGATATATCTCTAAATAATTTATTAAAATTAAAATTAACAAGAAGTTCTATAAACTTCTTAAATATTTATATGAAAAACATTATATATGATTTAAATAATATTGTTGATAATTCAAACTTCCCATCATCAAATTTTGTGGATAACATAAAAACTTATTATAAAGAAACAAATATATCTGATATTAATTTAACATTAAATTTATCATGTGTTTTATTAAAAGATTTTGAAATTACGTATCCAAATCTATTAGAGGATATTAATTTGGTTATTGGCAATATACGTCTTGGTAGTAGATACATTAATGATTTATTAGAGTCATTTAAAGGTATTACAACAAACTTCAATATATCTATTGATTTAATTTTATATGCAATTAAAAATTCTGTAGAAGTGAAATTTAATAATGACACACTGTATACGCAATTTTTATCAAGAGCAAATAATATAAGATACTTAAGTTTAATAGCATCTGAATTAGATAATTTATCAATTTGTGTTCCAAATGATTATGACTTTGCAAATGGAAATATCGATTTTGGTAAATTCTTTCCAAAATTTTTTACTAAATATTACTCATATTTATATAACTATTATAATTTTGATATAAACTATACTGTTATATTCCCAGAGTTAAATGATTATTTAAATAGATTAATTGAAAATTCCATTGCAATCAATAATATAAAAAATTATGATCTTGATCTTTATAAAAAATTATATTACACAATAATTTATACAATATATTCAATTCCTTTTTATTCAACAAATTCAATTGACGAAACTTCATATATAAAGATGTTAAATAATCAGATAAATCTTTATAAAAAATTTAATTTTGGATTTAAAATTAATAAAAAAAATATGATTCAAAATTTAGAATTACAAAATTTTTTCAATCAAGAAATAAACTTAACAAACTATGATGAAATTTATAATTACATGATATCCCTTTACTATTATATACTTTTTATGACACCAATTGATACAAATTTGCAAAATTCAAACTCTGATTTAAATATATTGTTTAGAACAATCAGAAAATATGAAAATTATAATATGGTGTATAGGGCTAATATTGTAAATTATGTATTTAGATTAGAACTCGCAATAAATTTAATTATTAAAACTATTGAACTTAAACTAGGATTAAAATTATTATATGATCAATTGGTATTTAACAAAATTATTGAAAACATTATTGATTCAATTGCTGATGTAAATATAATAAATGACTTTATTAATTATTCTTACGGTAATTCATCAACATCTGCTGATACTCAAAAAATAAGTTTGGATAATTATGTCAACATTATTAAATATAAAGATTTTCTCAACAGATTATCAATGGCTATTAAAGAATTAATATATTATACAAATAACCTTAGTGTTGAAAGAAATATTTTAAATGTTTGGGCAAAATATATAAGCGGAGTTCCTTTCGATTTTTTAAGAATTTTCTATAATGATTGGGTAGTTAGAACATTCAGAATGGATGTTGATGATTTCTCTTCTTTTATATTTGCGTATTTAGAATTTTATATTAATACTTTTAATAGTAAAGAAGTTCCAGGACTAGTAAATAATTTAGCAGAGTTTTTATTAGGTGTTTTAAGATATAAAAATAAAAAAAACGAAATAATTCAACTTGATATGAATATTGTTGAATTGATTATATTTGGACAAGAAATTTCTAAACCAGATAATACCTTATATGAAAAATCTTATAATATTGTATCAACAACTGTAGATATTTTAAGTAGCACATTCTGGAATTTAATTAATTTTAATTACATTAATAATACAAACAAACAATTTATCGACTTACAATTAACATTTTATAATTTCTATTTATCTTATATTGATTTTATTAATAGTTCTCAAAACATAAGTACTTTTGGTAATGACTATAATTATATCAATTTTATTAGCCTTAATAACAATTTATTGATTTTATATAGAATAATGATTCTCACTATAACTAGTGAATATATAATTTATGAAAAATATAAAAACATGGCTCAATATATTTTAACAGACTGTCACAATTATGTATTTAATGGAAGAAAAATTAACACTATAGATATGAGACAAAATATTGCAACATATTTTGATTATTTAAATAAAAATATTATACCAAATAATATAATTAATAATTATTACAAAGATGTTCAAAATAATAGTGTTATTGATATTGTTAATTATAAAATAGATGAATTTAAACAACCATATAATAATTTTGATTACTTTACTATTTTTATTTATAACAGATACATTAATGAATTAAATATTACAAATGAAAACGAAATTGGAAAGTTATTTATTAATAATACTATACTGAATATTATAAATAGTTATAGTGGATTGATATATAGAGAAGCAATGTTAGAAAATTTACAAGAAGGTTATATTAAGGCTGTTATCAAATATATTATTAAAAATATTAATCTAAATCTGTCTGTTTATAAGAATACTCTTGGTGGTGAATCATATGATATTAAGAATGTTTATTTATCAACTAAAAATATAATTCAAATGTTTGACAAAACTGCATATAAAATTGGTGATAAATTAGTAACAATATTTAGTATAATTTATTCACAAATAAATGATACTGCTACAAATAATGATATCATTGTTATATTATTTTATTATAATTGTTTTATTACCTGGATATCCACACATTGTAATGATTATATAAATAATATTAATGAAATTATTTATGATTTCAGTAATTTAATAAACCAAAATATATTAAAATATTTACAATATATCAATCAAATTAATTATGGTTCGGAAAGTGATAAAAATACAAGTCAAACAAGTAACCAATCTAATCAGACAAATAATATGGATAAATTAACTAATTTAGAAGAATTTAAACAATTAAACAAATTTTTTGATGGACTAAACTTAATATTATTTAATACATATTCTAATTTTGAATACATAAATGTCTGTTATCAGTTTTTTAATCAAATACTTTCTGTTTTTAATTATCCAGATAAAAAACTTATTAAAAATTCTGTTGATTTTAACATAAAAACATTTAACGGAAATGATTTTAAACGAGAAATAAATAATGTAATAACCCAAGCAAATAATAATCAAATTTATAATGATTTTGTTCCAAATAACAAATTAATTGCTTGGAAATACTTTTTAGGGTTAATAGTAGACTTTAATGATTCTGATGTAATAAAAGCAATGAAAAGTTCAAATGGTTTAGGACCAATTAATCCTGTGAATGACTTTATTACATATATAGAATTTATAAATAGAGGATTAATTAATGATTACGGAGTTCTTAAAATATTTAATAATATTAATTTATTATTTGATGACGAACAAATTGATAATGTTAAACCAGAAACTTATAAAATATTACTAAATTTATTCACAAATCTAAATAAATATCCAGCATTAGCTTCTATGCTTGGTGTAAATTTAAATGGAGAAAATGAACAATATGTTACAAATGGACTTACAAATTGGATAAAAGTATTTAATAAAAAAACATTCTTTATTCCTATGTTATTTTTCTTTCAACAATATAAAAATGCTATACCACTTATTGCAGGTATGTATACAAATTTTAGTATTAATATAGGATTAAATTCTTACAATATATTTAAAGATGCATATATCACAAATAATCTAACTCAAATAAATGTAGAAAGTGCTCTTAATATGAATTTTATACTAGTCGAAAGAGAAGAAAGAAAAAGAATTTGTCAAAAACCAATTGATAATTTGATAGAAACACATAGTCAATATAACCAAAATATCCTTATTAATGAAATTATTAATGATACATATGGAGATCTTGTTATTATTAGATTTGATTTTGGAATTAACCAAATGGTTAAAGAATTAATATGGACATATACATTCTTTATTAATGAATATAAAATTACAAATAGAAGTAAAGAAAATCAAGAAATAAATGCTAATTATTATGATATATATAATTCTATTTTAAATACTAGATTTTACATTGATGGAGCCAGAAGAGATGGTGTAATTAGTTTAAGTGCTAAAAATTTTGATGGAATAACGACTAATATTAATCCATCTAGATATCATACAAGAGCAAATGGTGATAATTATTATAATGTTTATAGTTTCGCTTTAGAACCAGAACAATTTCAACCAACGGGTGCGATGAATTTAAATCCTTACAAAGTTTTTACTATCGAAATTGTTTTAAGTAAAAAGGGTTTGGTTGATTATATTTCAAACGTTGACACATTATTTGGATTAAATAAATTATCAATAGAAATTGATTTGAATACAGTAAATTATAATTTTGTTAGATATCAATCTGGATTATCAGGTTTACTATTTATCTAAAAAATCTAAAAAATCTAAAAAATATTTAAAATATTTTTTTCTAATAAATTTAATTAAATTTAATTTTATTATATATATATATTAAAATGCCAGCAGGCGAAATTCAATTAGTTGCATATGGTGAAGAGAATATTGTTTTAAATAATGAACCACAAATAACTTTTTTTAAAATTTTATATAGAAGATACACTAATTTTTCAATTGAAACAGTTGAAAATAATTTTGTATACCAAGTAAAATTTGGTAAAAAATATTCTATTGAAATATCTAAAATTGGTGATCTTTTACATAAAATGTGGTTAGTTATCGAGCTACCAGATATACCTATCATCTATAATGTTGACAATGTTATCGATAATAAAATTAAATTTAAATGGGCACAAAAAGTTGCTTATGCTCTTATTGATTATGTTGAAATTGAAATTGGTGGACAAATTATTCAAAGACAATGGGGTGAATGGATGAATGTACTCAATGAATTTAATTGGAATAATTATAACAGTAGCATGGATCAATATATAGGTAATACACCTGAATTTACTACATATGAATATGTTTCTAATGGTATTAATGCTAAAACAATGCATGTTCCTTTATTTTTTTGGTTTTG
>JACCED010662718.1_pt1 | contig 13531 bp, 11 predicted proteins | sample 7455021 | NCBI WGS metagenome assembly JACCED01 (sample SAMN15323456, study PRJNA562643) | freshwater metagenome | isolation source: river surface water | place: USA:Blue River Watershed | collected 2017-08-19 | reverse complement strand
TCTTCGGGGCGTAGCGCAGCCTGGTAGCGCATCTGCTTTGGGAGCAGAGGGTCGTGAGTTCGAATCCCACCGCCCCGACCAATATAAACGGGTCTTAGGTAAACACCTAAGACCCGTTTTCTATTTCTCAGGAAACACTGGGGCTTTGCTATGTAGGACTTGCCTATGCCTTCCCATAAGCGTGTCTTTCGCGCTTTTGAGCGAACGACATAGGTGAGAGGTGCCTGCCGCCTTGGTTGAGTGCGCAACGGGCTCGATAGGCCTTTCAGTGCCGAAAATACATGGCTGACCTTGGCCTCGGTTTCGGTCTCGATTTTTGACTCACAAGATTGAAACGCATCGTGACGTTTATGAGGGCATGATGTACTATTTTAAAGAATGAAGATGTACTGTGTAGAATTCAGCAGTAATTATCTAAAAAATTGATTTTTATATATAAATTTAATATTCAATCAATTGGACTTCATTCTAAAAATTTCGACGCCAACACTTTTGCAATCCGGATATACATCAGGTTTCTCAGTTGAGACTCTCGTTGCAAAGACAAGTGGATGCGCCAGCATTCTTGTTGCAATTTCATCACAAAGCGTTTCCTGCAGCTGTATGTGCCCGATTGCAATAATGTCCGCAATGGTCTGACGCATGAAGTCATAATCCACCACTTCATGAAGCTCATCCGACTGAGGGGTGTTTTGCGTCAGGGGCACATACAAATCGACGTTCACAATGACGCGTTGCTCGCCTTTTTTTTCAAAGTCGTGCACACCAATATTCATATTCACTTCAAAATTACTTAGGAATAGACGCCGGCAATGGTGGAGGCTTGGGTGCTGCGCAGAGGTTGGGATCATGGATGGGATTAAGAAGTCAGGAACATGACATCACGTTCCGAGGGTTTAAGGTGTTGACCGCCGTCCACAAAGAGGGTCGTTCCTGTCACTGCATGGGCACGGGCAAGATAGACCACGGCCTGAGCAATGTCGTCGGGTGTAGAAGACTTACCAAGAGGTGTCTGGCGGTGCGCAGCTTGGAAGCCTTGCTCAGTCTGATCGCCTGATACAAGCGTGAGACCCGGCGCCAAACCTACGACTCGAAGCTGTGGGGCAAGCGCTTGCGCTAACAAGCGCGTGGCCTCCTGCAAAGAAGCTTTTGATAGGGTGTAAGACAGAAAATCTGGATTCGGATTCGCGAGTTTTTGATCCAGAATGTTGATAATGACACCAGGCGCTGTCTGAGGGGGTGTCGCGGCGCAGCGCGCTTTGTGTAGGGCCGTTGCAAGGGCAATGGGCGCTGCCGCATTGACCTGCATGTGCGCCTGCAAAGTAGAGCTCTTAAATGTTTGTGCATCGTCGTATTCAAACATCGATGCATTGTTGACCAAGCACGCTGGCAGCCCGAAGTCTGAGGTGCATCGCTCTATCAGCGTAGCCACTTGATCAGGGTCATTTAAGTCAGCTTGTAAAGCACATGCGTTGCGACCCAAGGCCTTGATTTCCGTCACGAGAATGGCCGCCTCGTCGTGCGCGCGACCGTAATGCACGACGATGTCCCAGCCCGCTTGCGCAAGAGCGAGCGCAATATGTCTACCCAGGCGCTTCGCGGCGCCTGTGACAAGTGCGATGGGTGCAGTCTGGTTCATCACTGAGATATTAACTTGCTGCGCCCCGTCCGTCAGAATAGACCTTAGTCTAAGCGAGTAGGGGGCTTTGCGTGAGCGAGTGTCGGCTTGCCAGGTCGTAGGCATGCCCTACTTGCAGGACTGAGAAGTCGGTTTGTGCGGGGCCAATGATCTGTATCCCAGCGGGTAAACCAGCCGTGCCAAAGCCTGCCGGAGCACCGAGCGTCGGTAGCCCTGTCGTGGTGACCGGAATTACCGACTGCATCCATCGGTGGTAGGTGTCCATGGGCTTGCCAGCGAGATCTTTGGGCCAATGCCAATCAGCGTCAAACGGAAAAATTTGCGTTGTCGGCATCACTAGGAAATCAAACTGTTCAAAAAGTCGGACTAACTCCTGATACCACGCGGAACGGACTTTTGCGGCGTCAAAGACTTCAGTGGCAGTCAGGGCAAGGCCACGTTCGATTTCCCAAATAGCCTCTGGCTTGAGCTGGCTTCTTCGAGCGGGGTCATGGAAGTGCTGTGCATGCCCGCCTGCAAACGTGAAGCTGCGCAACGTGATCCAGGCGCGCCATAGTTGTTCAAAGTCGAAGCGTGGTTGAGCCATATCAACCGTGCATCCGATCGTTTTGAAGTGTTCGAGCGAACGTTGAGTCAGTGCCAACAACTCCGGGTCCATTGGTAAATGACCACCAAGATCGCCGAGCCAGCCGATGCGTACACCGCGCAGATCACGGTCTAACGGTTGGGCAAATTGGCGCGGATTGTCTTGTCGGCGGGTGAGCGGCAATCTTGGGTCAAAACCGGCTTGTACACCCAGAAGCATTGCAAGATCAGGCACATTGCGGGCCATGGGACCGGTGACACTAAATTGTTGAAAAAATACTTCGTCGCCCGGGCCGTGCGGCACACATCCAACAGAGGGCCTAAAACCAAAGACGTTGTTGAATGCGGCAGGGACGCGCAACGAACCCATCATGTCCGATCCGTCCGCCACGGGCAACATGCGCAGGGCCAAAGCGACCCCTGCGCCACCACTGCTTCCGCCGGCTGAGTGCGCCGGATTAAAGGCATTGCGGGTGGTGCCATAGACGCGGTTATAGGTGTGCGCACCAAGACCGAATTCTGGAGAGTTCGTGCGGCCAATGAAGATCGCACCGCTTGCGCGAACACGCGCATTTGCTGCGGAATCCACTTTTGTGACTTGACCTGCAAAAATCGGGGAGCCATTGGTCGTTACCAAGCCTGCCAAGGGAGCGATATCTTTTGGGGCCTGTGGGATGCCGTGTAACGGGCCTAGGCTTTGCTTGCGTGCAAGTTGCTCGTCTCGCTCTTTGGCCTGTGCTTGTAGGGCCTCTCTTTCGGGCATGGCTACGATGGCATTGACGATTGGATTCAGGCGATCGATTTGGGCTAGGTAGGCGTTGAGTACTTCGATGCACGACACATCTCGGCGATGTATGGCGGCTGACAGGCCAACAGCATCCATCGCAACGATGTCAGATGCGTTGTTAGGCGTGGCTGTGTGCGATGGGATGTTCATGTTGGCCTCATCAGTTCGAGCAGGGTGATTTAAAGCGACGGCGGACGCAGTCGGCTCGTAATATTGGCTGCCCAAAACAGTACGGCGAGCAGCACGGCTGCGCCGACTTGGGCGATCAAAACGATATCGTATGACTGATCGATTGCCCAAAGCCATGCGGCGACGACAGGGCCTACCGCGCGCGCCACGATGGTGGGAATCGTAATCAGTCCGTTGAGTGCGCCATAGGCGTGTTTGCTCAACATTTCAGGAACGACTTGCGCGCGTACGATAGTGAACACGCCGTTCGCGAGCCCATACGCAGCAAAGACAATTGCGACCAGCATGAAGCCGGGAGAATCTGGAATAAAGGCAGCGAAGATAAAGGGAAATAGGCTCAACATGATCGAACCCAGGGTGCGCATGGATACCCGAGTCGCGAAGCGACTGATGATGATTCGACCTAGCACTTGGGCAGGTCCAATAATCGATAGCGCAAAAACGACCTCTCCGGTGGGGATCTGCTTGTCGAGCAGCATGGGGTACATATGGTAAGTAAAAATGGAAAAGATCATTGAATAGACTGTGAGCGAAATCAATAACAACCAAAACACTGAATTCCGCAACGCTGCGTGGACGATGGACCTATCTCGCGCAATATTTTCTGCTTTTGTTTCGGAGTGTGAGGCGTGTACGGCATCTCGCTCGGGCTTAACCCAGTGCCAGTAGCCAGCGGCACAGGCTAGGTTGACGGCCGCGAGTACCCATAAAGATTCTCGCCAACCCCAGGTGTCCATTAAGAACTGTTCAAGGGGAATAAAAACCGTACTGGCAAATCCGGCCCATAACGTAATTGTTGTAATGCCCGCACGTGAATGCTGTGGGCCCACGCGTCGTGCTAACACGGCAAAGGCAGACTCATACAAGATCGCAGCTTGCAGCGAACCCATGGCGGCTGCGATGACATAGAACACAAATAGGCTGCTCACCGCTGACCAGGCGATAAACAGCAGCGCTGCAATGATCGAGCAAAAACAAAGCACATGGCGCCCAAAGCCTCGGTCAATGGCGACACCGACCGGATAGGCAAGGGCTGCAGCAAGTAATAGCCCAACTGTCAGCGCGCCATACACATCAGATTTTGACCAACCCAACTCCTGCTGCATTGCCAGTACGATCAGTGGGAAAGCGTAATAGATGGTGCCGTAGGAGCAAATTTGAGCGATTCCGAGGAATCGCGCCAAACCAAGTGCCCCTTTAGCGGGCACGTGCGACGGCTGCGGCGCTATATGGCCTTGCGTCGTCATGCCAATCTCACTAGACCATCTACGGCAATCACTTTTTCTGCTTGAACGAACAATGGGTTAATTTCGGCCTCAAGGACATCAACTTCATGCACGCAGGCTAAGCGAGAAAAGTCCGCGATGGTTTTTGCGAGAGCATCGCAATCCGCCGTGGGCAGACCGCGGAAGCCACGTACCAGTTGCGTGATACGCACTTCTTTAATCATCTCGTGCGCTTGAGCGATTGAAACGGGGGCGATGCGAAGCGAGAAGTCCGGAGAGATCTCTGCGGTGATGCCGCCGGCACCGAGTAGAACAGTCGGCCCCACGAGCGGATCGTTGCGATACCCGAGAATCAGTTCCAAAAGCTTAGGCTCCATCGCTTGGATCAATACGCCATCGACCTTTGCGTTCGGAGCATGCTGAGTGACGTTCTTTTTAATGACAGCCGCACTTGCTTGCAATTCTTCCTGATTATGCACTCCGACTTTGACGCCACCGACCTCGGTCTTATGAGGGATGTCTCGGGAAGATATTTTTACGACAACAGGGTAGGGCACTGTATGACTTAAATTGTCGAGCGGCACGCGTTGAGCTTGCGCTGTGGTGAGCCCAAGCGTTGCGAAGAGCTGTCCCGATTCATACTCAGTCAGGAGCCCGTTACGCGGCAGCGTCGCGGGCCATGGCGTATTTGGCAGATCTGGCGGCGCTTGAGTTTGCGCCTCGAAAAAGACCGACAGTGCATCTGCGCAGGCCTCTGGTGTGCGAAAGGCTGCAATCCCCGCCTGTTTTAGCAGTGCCAACGACGCGTTTGCCTCAGGTGCAAGAAAGACTGCCAACGCTTTGGTCAGAGGTTTGTTTGCTTGAACCAATGGTTTAACAGCCAGCTCAGGATGAAACTGTGCCGATGAACCGACAACGCTGAGTACGGCATCGCACCAGTCGGTTTGTAAGAGCTGTTCGAGTAGATCCTTGTATTGCGCGCTGGTCGCAGCCAAGGTGAGGTCAATGATCGGCGTTTCACGAATTTTCATGCCACGTGTGGCCATGTGCGCAATAAATGCGGGGGGAGGTGGCACCGCGACCATTCCGTTCAAGCCTAAGTTATCGACCACGGTGGCGGCTCCACCGCCTGTTGTCGTGATGACTGCCACACGCGCAGGCGTTGGATGAGGATGTGTGTTGCCACGGTAGCGTTGCGCCAGAGGCGCGAGTTCAAACAATGTCTCGAGGTTACGTACGCGCATAACGCCATGGGCGCGCAAAAACGCATCTACAGCAACGTCGTTGCCAGCCAAGGCACCGGTGTGGGATTGAGCGAGTGCGTCGCCTTGCTCAGAGCGGCCGATTTTGTAGGCGATGACTGGTTTGCCATTCGCCCGTGCACGCTCGAGAGCCGCAGCCAGGGTTGGCGCGTCTCGCAAGGTTTCCAGAAACAACAAAATAACCTTGGTGTCTGCATCGTCTACCAGGGCATCGATGATTTCGCCGACAGTGACGTCGCTTTCATTTCCGACAGAAACAGACTTCGCAAAGCCGAAGCCTCGCGCGGCTGCACGTGCGATCAGTGATCCCATCATGGAGCCACTTTGCGAGACGAGACTGAGTTCTCCGCCAAGCAAGGTTTCGGCCTCGAAGGCGGCATTGACCGACAGGATTAAACCGCTTTGCAGATTAGCTAAGCCGATGCTGTTGGGGCCAATAATCCGCACCCCAAGCTCTTTTGCACGGGCAATCAGCTTGTTTTGCTCGGCCATTCCCTCTGGTCCTGTTTCGCCAAAGCCATCGGAGTAGATCGTGATGACTTTCGCTCCGGCCTTGGCACAGCCCTCAATCATCGGGTAGACCAGTTCGCTCGCAACCATGATGAAGGCGTGATCAATTGGGCCTGGGAGCTCGGAGAGATCGGCATAGGCCTTCTCGCCCATGATTTCAGCCTGGGTCCGATTGATCGGATAGATCTGACCGCCGAAGCCATGTTTGCGCATAAAACGCATGGGACGAGCCGTATTTTTTTGTAGATTGCCCGAGGCGCCAACAAGTGCCACAGCGCGGGGAAAGAAGAGTGCCTGCTTGAAGTCGATAGAATTTGACGCGGTTTTCATATCTTGTTTCTAGATAATTGCAAAGCGCGAAGACGGTTTGCATAAGCCAAAAATGCATATTGTGCTGTACGATAACTCAAAACCTCGCGAGATTTAGATCGGTTTAAACCGACGCCTCCGAAGAAGACAAAGCACAAAACTCAACAAAGGAGACCACCATGTTTAAACGCTTGACTTTGCCCTTGGCACTTGCCGCGGCACTCTTGGCCAGCACGGCCTACGCTCAGGACAAGATTTCCGGAGGTGTCGTCAAAATTGGTGTGTTGACCGATATGTCTGGGATCTATGCCGGTAACGTCGGGCCTGGATCCGTCTTGGCAACGAAACTGGCAATCGAAGAGTTCGGCGGAAAAGTCCGTGGCAAACCCATTGAGATGGTGGTGGCCGATCACTTAAACAAGGCTGATGTCGCGGCCTCGCGCGCTCGCGAGTGGATCGACCGCGATGGCGTGGACGTTGTCACTGAACTTGGTAATAGTGCTGTTGCGTTAGCCGTCATGAACATCGCGGCTGAGAAAAACAGAATGACGATGACGACCGGGGCCGGCGCATCTCGCATTACGAGCCAAGACTGTAAGGCGACGAATGTGATGTGGGTCTACGACACATATGCTTTAGCCAAGGTCGGGACCTTGCCACTTGTTCAAGCCGGTGCGAAGAAATGGTATTTCATTACGGCCGACTATGCGTTTGGTCACGCTCTTGAAGGCGATGGTTCACGCTTCGTCAAAGAGGGGGGCGGCATGGTTGCGGGGTCATCACGCTATCCCTTTCCTGGTAATGATTTCTCGTCCTACCTAATCTCTGCGCAAGGAAGTGGCGCTGACGCCATTGCCTTTGCGAGCGCTGGCGCTGACTTGCAAAATGAGATTAAGCAGGCGAACGAGTTTGGCTTAGCAAAAAAGCACAAACTAGTAGCGATGTTGATGAGTATTGGTGATGTGCATGGTGTTGGTTTGGCTGCAGCACAAGGCATGAACTTTGCCGAGAGTTTTTATTGGAATATGGACGATGAGACGCGTAAATTTGGCAGACGCTTCTTTAAAGAGTTCGGCAAAATGCCCACTGCATTACAAGCGGGGCAGTATTCTGCGGTATTAAATTACTTGCGCGCTGTCGAGAAATCTGGAAGTGACGACGTACAAGAGGTCATGAAGACGCTGCGCTCCATGCCGATTCAAGACGCGTTTGCTCGTAATGCAACATTGCGTGCGGATGGTAAGTTAATCCACGACATGTACCTGGTTTCGGTTAAGGCACCTTCGGAGTCTGCGGAGCCCTGGGATTACTACAAAATCGTCAAGACAATTCCGGGGGATCAGGCGTTCAATCCGCTATCTGAAAGCGCTTGTCCATTGCTAAAAAAATAAGTGATTAGCGATATGGATCGTTTGTTGATTGAGTCATTGCCTGCGAAGGTGAATGGCAGTGAACGTTTGGTATGGCGCGGTCGGCATGTAAGTGTTACGTTTTTGATTCAGGCTGATATGCATTTCTATGCTGTTCAGATCGAGCAAGGACGAATACTTCGTGTGGCACGTGTTGAATCAGATAATAAAGCTTGGGCGTTTGCGTTACGTGCATCGCAGGCGTCCTGGGATTTGTTTTTTTCTTCACTCCCGCCCCCGGGATTTCATGATTTGATGGCAATGCTAAAGCTCAAACATCTAAAGATGGAGGGGGATCTTTATCCTCTCATGTCGCATTTGTTGTATTTCAAAGATGTTTTGGCGTCCGTGCGTGCGCCCCATCGTGTCTCGGGTGGGCCACAATGAGCACGAACGCAACGGCCAAACACTACCTTCCCACTTTGCGTGTTGAACCGATTGTTGGTCGATATGTTCATTTGGACCTAAACGGCATCAAGCATCGAGTCTACGTCGAGGAGGCAGGTCAGGGCGTCCCGCTTCTTTGTCTGCATACGGCGGGATCGGACACGCGTCAGTTTCGCGGATTAATGAACGATCCGGAGTTATTAAAAAAATTTCGGATGATTGCTTTTGATCTACCGTGGCATGGCAAATCTTCGCCACCAGAAGGATGGCAAGAAAGCACCTATCGATTGTCGTCGCGTGATTACGCAGAGGCAATCGTTTGTGTGGCCGATGCCCTCATGATGGAGCAGCCAATTGTCATGGGTTGTTCCATCGGGGGTCGAATTGTTCTGCATCTTGCGCTTGAGCATTCCGACAAGTTTGGTGCAGCTATCGGCTTGCAGTCAGGGGCTCACGTTGATCCCTACTACGATCTTGAATGGCTGCATCGTTCAGACGTGCACGGTGGGGAGGTTTGTGCAGGAATTGTCTCCGGGCTGGTTGGGCCGCAGAGTCCGTCAAAAGAAAAATGGGAAACCCTTTGGCACTACATGCAAAGTGGCCCTGGTGTGTTCAAGGGGGATTTGTACTTTTACACTGCAGATGGCGATATCCGTGATCGGGTCGCAAAAATTGACACCAATAAGTGTCCGCTCTGGCTCCTGACGGGAGAATATGACTACTCGTGCACGCCAGCTGACACGGAGTTTCTTGGGAACAAAATCCAAGGTGCGCATTGGCAAATCATGAAAGGGATGGGGCACTTTCCGATGAGCGAGGATCCGCAACGTTTTCTGGAGTACTTGAAGCCAGTGCTAGATCAGGCGGCCAGTGCAAGACTGAAGTCCCTCTGACGCTGGGTGGCGGTCTGACCTACAATCGGCGGACTGCTACTGAATACGTACCGATGAAAACATTAATGAATCGCGGCTGGATGGTTTGCCAAAGTCCCAGGGCTGTGCCTTGGCTGTTGTGTGGCGCTGCGTTATGGCTATGTGGATTGGCCTGGATTCGTGACTTGCACCTACCCGATGAGGGGCGGTATGTGGGTGTTGCATGGGATATGGCGCGTGCCGATAGCTTTTGGGTGCCATTAATGAACGGTATGCCTTATTTCCACAAGCCTCCCCTTTTCTATTGGCTGGATCAATTGTCCTTCATGGCCTTTGGGCGCAATGAGTGGGCGGCCAGAATCCCATCGGTGCTCGCAGCATGGTCGAGTGCGACGGCGGCTTATTTTTTTGTTCGAAAGTATCGCGGTGTACCCATAGCAACCCTGGCATTTATCGCGCTAGTGACAATGCCGTATTTTTATGGTGCTGCGCAATATGCGAATCTAGACATGCTCGTCGCGGGCATGATCAGTCTCACGGTCCTCTCAGGCGCGGAGGCAGTGTTGCGTAGTGAGGCGGGTGCGTCCTACAAATCGATGATGCTTGCGGCGGCGGCCGCTGCTGCGTTAGGGATGCTGGCCAAAGGCTTGATTGGTGTTGTTTTGCCCGGGGGCGTGTTGTTCTTTTGGGTCATACTGACTGGACGTTGGCGCAAGTTAGCCGTTTTGTTATGGCCACCGGCAATCATTTTCTTCTTTGCACTTGCCGCACCGTGGTTTTGGTTGATGCAGCAGAAGTTCCCAGGGTTTTTTGATTATTACTTCATTCATCAACAGTTTGAGCGTTTCGTTGGCGAGAGTTTTAACAATCCTCAGCCGATCTGGTTTTATATCCCCGTTGTTTTTGGCATGACGTTGCCATGGTCCTTGGGTTTAATTGGAATCATGAACCGGACGTTTTGGAGGTCGCCCGCCGCCACGCTCGGCGTGCTCATGCTCATATGGTTCTTTTTGATTGTTGTGTTCTTCTCTATTCCGGCGTCTAAGTTAATCGGGTATGCGCTCCCTGCGTTAGTTCCCTTGGGCGTGCTGGTAGCGGAAGGGTTGTGGGCTATTCGTCTAGCCCGCGGTTCCGCCTTTGCGCTCCCAGTGATTCGTGGCTTTGTAGTGGGTTCCGCAATCGCGTGTGTCATCGGCCTCATGGCATTTCGAATGACTCAAAAAGACAGCGCGAACGATGCAGGCGCGGCAGTCGCTGCGCAATGGAGTGCAGGGGACACCTTGGTGTACTTGCGCGCATTTCCGTTTGATCTGCCTTTCTATATCGGCAATCGCACCCCAGCGTGGGTCGTTGAAAACTGGCCGTCCATACCCAAGCGTGATAACTGGCGCAACGAACTCGCAGATGCGGCAAACTTCAATCCTTCGCTCGGTCATGTCGTGCTCATTACCGAGCATGCCCTCGTGCCGCGCTTGTGCGAAACCAGTGATAAGGTGTTTTGGCTGCGGTCTGACGATTGGGGGCCAGCGGCTTATCCCTTTTTAAGAGAAATTGAGCCCTTCTTCACACAAGGTAATGGCGGTCGAGTTTGGAAAATTAAAACGGACGCCGCTTTCAAGTTAAAAGTTTGCCCAAAGTCGGGCTAGTATCTCGTCACAGTCACAACGCTGAAAGGAACACTGTTTATGACTCAGTCCAAAGATGGCAAGCGCATAAAGACACCGGAAAGTTTGCGCAGCGCACGTTGGTTTGCGCCCGATGATTTGCGTTCTTTTGGGCATCGCTCGCGTGCGATGCAAATGGGCTATGGTCCAGAAGATTGGGCCGGTAAGCCGGTGGTCGGTATCGTGAACACATGGTCAGACATTAATCCCTGTCACAGTCATTTCAAACAGCGCGTTGAAGATGTCAAGCGCGGTGTATTTCAGGCGGGAGGATTCCCGATTGAATTACCGGCGCAGTCCCTCGCAGAACAATATGTGAAACCCACTACGATGCTTTATCGCAACCTGTTGGCGATGGACGTGGAAGAGCTCTTGCGTTGCCATCCAATTGACGGTGTTGTTTTGATGGGCGGTTGTGACAAGACGACGCCTGCATTGTTGATGGGCGCGACGAGTGCAGGTTTGCCATCGATTTATGTGCCCGCTGGGCCGATGTTGCGCGGCAACTGGCACGGCAAAGTACTTGGCTCAGGATCCGATGCCTGGAAATATTGGGATGATCGCCGTGCGGGCTTAATTAATCAAAAAGAATGGATCGAAATCGAAGGCGGTATTGCGCGTAGCCATGGCACGTGTATGACGATGGGGACGGCTAGTACGATGACGGCTATTGCCGAAGCACTCGGGATGACCTTGCCTGGCGCGTCTTCGATTCCTGCCCCAGACTCTAACCATGTCCGGATGAGTGCAGAGTCGGGTCGACGCATCGTTGACATGATTTGGGAAGACCTGACCCCTTCAAAAATTCAAACGCACGCGGCATTTGAAAATGCCATCGCTGTAGCGATGGCGATGGGCTGTTCAACGAACGCGATTATTCACGTGATTGCCCAAGCCAAACGCGCGGGTTGCGATATTGATTTGGCAGATTTTGATCGTTTCAGTCGCTTCGTGCCTGTGATTGCCAACGTCCGCCCGAGTGGTGATCAGTACCTCATGGAAGACTTTTTCTATGCGGGAGGCTTGCCAGCCTTAATGAACCGAATCAAACAGCATTTGCATCTTGATACGCTCACAGTCACTGGCAAAACCCTCGGTGAAAATATCGAAGGTGCAGCAGTCTATAACGACGATGTTATCCGTCCGTTAGACAATCCGATTTATGCGGAAGGTGCCTTGGCCGTGCTTAAAGGTAACCTCGCGCCTGACGGTTGTGTGATTAAGCCGAGTGCATGCCCCGAGCACTTGCACAAGCATACTGGGCCCGCCCTAGTCTTTGATGATTACGCATCGATGAAGGCAGTCATTGACGATGATGATCTGGATGTTACTGCCGATCATGTGTTGATCTTGCGTAATGCTGGACCGCAAGGCGGACCGGGCATGCCGGAGTGGGGGATGTTGCCGATGCCTAAAAAGCTGCTCAAGCAGGGCGTGCGGGACATGTTGCGTTTATCTGATTCGCGTATGAGTGGAACGAGCTACGGAGCTTGCGTTTTGCATATTTCGCCTGAATCGTATGTGGGCGGTCCGTTGGCCTTGGTCAAAACGGGCGACATGATTTCAGTGGACGTACCTGCCCGGACGATCAAGCTCGAAATTTCAGACGAAGAGTTTGCGCGGCGTCAGGCGGCTTGGAAGGCGCCAGCACCTCGCTATGAACGCGGTTATGGTTGGATGTTTTCAAAACATATCCAGCAAGCGCACGAGGGGTGCGACTTCGACTTCTTGCGCACTGATTTCGGTGCACCGGTATCTGAACCTGATATTTATTAAAAGGCGACATCATGAGCAAACTCTCCGCTGCGACGCGTGAAAAACTGATGCAAGTAAGTACGGCAACGCTAGGGACCTGCCTGTTCAAGCGAGGATTGCGTTCGCAATTTGTGCAAAATGTGCAACGCTTATCGAAATCAACTAAAAATATGGTGGGTGAGGCCTATACGTTGCGCTACATTCCTGCGCGCGAGGACCTTAATGGAATTGAGGTGTTCAAAGATCGTTCGCACCCACAGCGTAAGGCGATTGATGAATGTCCTGCGGGTGCTGTGCTTGTCATCGATAGCCGTAAGGACGCGCGCGCAGCCTCTGCTGGAGGAATTCTGGTCGGTCGTTTGATGGCGCGCGGTGTTGCGGGCGTCGTGACCGATGGTGGCTTTCGTGATTCAGCCGAAATCGCTGAGTTGGGTATCGGTGCCTATCATCAACGACCTTCAGCCCCTACGAATCTCACGCACCACCACGCCATCGATATCAACGTTCCAATTGGGTGTGGTGATGCGCCGGTTTTTCCAGGAGATGTGATTGTGGGGGATGCCGATGGAGTGTTGGTCGTGCCTGCACATCTTGCAGATGAGTTAGCCGATGAGGCTTTTGAAATGACGGTGTTTGAGGATTTTGTGACCGAAGAGGTCAGGAAAGGACGCACGACAATGGGTTTGTATCCGAATACGGATCCGCAGACATCGATCGACTTTGAAGCTTGGCGTAAGAAGGTTGGGCGCTGAAGTTGGCCTGCGACATGGGACCAGTGGCTAAACCCCGAAGCGCATCGCATAAGCCATGCGCTAAAACTGGGGTGAGCGACGGGGCTCGAACCCGCGACAACCAGAATCACAATCTGGGACTCTACCAACTGAGCTACGCCCACCACAGGACCAGAATTCTAGCATGTTTGAAGAAGCTTATTGTG
>JACCED010767677.1_pt1 | contig 13532 bp, 13 predicted proteins | sample 7455021 | NCBI WGS metagenome assembly JACCED01 (sample SAMN15323456, study PRJNA562643) | freshwater metagenome | isolation source: river surface water | place: USA:Blue River Watershed | collected 2017-08-19 | reverse complement strand
GATTTGTCCCGAATTTGTCCCAATTCACTTCCAGAGCGCCACGATTGGACGGGGCCAGATCGCGCAAGCCGCTATAATTCAGCCTGTCGTCTCCGTAGTTAAATGGATATAACTTTCCCCTCCTAAGGGAAGATTAGTGGTTCGATTCCACTCGGGGACGCCACGACTGAATCCACCCCGGGAATACCCCATGAAATACCTCATCTTTGTGATTGTGATCGGGCTGTTGTTCTGGCTTTGGCGTGCCCGTTCGCGTGGCCCGGTGGCCGAGTGCGGCCTGCCAGTGGTGGGCCAGCCGGCGCCGGCCTTCGATCTGCGCGATACCCGTGGGGTGCATCACAAGCTGGCCGATTACCGTGGCCGCTGGCTGGTCGTTTATTTTTATCCCAAAGCCAATACGCCGGGTTGTACGCGGCAGTCGTGCAAGTTCCGGGATGACTGGCACAGTTTTCAGGAAATGGGCGTGGTGCTGGTAGGCATTAGTGCCGATAGCCCGGCGGACAATGCCGCCTTTGCCCTGAAGTTTCATCTGCCGTTTCCGCTGCTCTCCGATACCGGGGGTGCTTTCGCACGACAGTACGGTGCCTGGATGAATCTGGGTATTACCGGTTTTCCCCGCCGCTATACCTACATTATCGATCCGGATGGTCGCATTGCCCGGGTGTATACCGATGTAGCGGTGTCCGAGCACAGCACCGAGGTTGTTGGCGATCTGCGTCGCCTGACCGGGCAGTAATTTATGCCGCTGCTGTCTGTTGCCAACGGTTGCCTGGCCTATGGCGATGTGCCGCTGCTGGATCGTGTGGAGTTCCAGATCGACGCCGGCGAGCGTGTTGCGCTGATTGGCCGTAACGGCACCGGTAAGTCGTCGTTGCTGGCGGCCATTGCAGGGTTGCGGCCGCTGGACGATGGCACCCTCTGGCAAACGCCGGATCTGCGGGTGACCTATGTCGCGCAGGAGCCCGAGTTTGATGCCGGTGCCAGTGTTTTTGATGCGGTCGTCGGCGGCTTGGGCCAGCAGTCCCGCCTGCTAGCCGCGTATCACGATCTGTCGCATCGATTGGGTGACATCCCCGAAGCCGATCGCGCCGCCGCGCTGGATGAACTGGCCCGACTGCAGCACGAACTGGAAGCCGCCGATGCCTGGCAGCAGAATGCGCTGGCCGAGCGGGTGATTGCCGAATTCCATCTCGACCCCGATGCGCGCATCGATGATCTTTCCGGTGGGCAAAAGAAACGGGTGGCGTTGGCCAGAGGCCTGGTTTCCGAACCCGATGTACTCCTGCTCGATGAGCCCACCAACCACCTGGACATTGCCGCCATCGACTGGCTGGAGAATCTGTTACTGGCCCGTAATGTGGCGTTGCTGTTCATTACCCATGACCGGCGGTTTCTGGATCGGCTTGCGACCCGCATTGTTGAACTGGACCGTGGCCATCTGAGCAGCTATCCCGGCTCGTTCACGAAGTATCAGGAGCGCAAGGCACAGCGCCTGCATGAGGAAGCGCTCGAGCAGGAGCGCGCCGACAAATTGCTCGCTCAGGAAGAAGTCTGGATTCGTAAAGGCGTTGAAGCCCGGCGGACACGGGCACAGTTTCGTGTACAACGGCTCGATAAACTCCGTGCTGATCGCGCTGCCCGCCGCAACCAGCAGGGCCAGGTGGCCATGCGGGTCGATGCCGGTGAATCGTCTGGGGCGATTGTGGCAGACCTGATTAATGTCTCGAAGTCTTACGATGGCCGCAAGATCATTGATGATTTCAGCGGGCGCATCATGCGCGGTGACCGGGTCGGTCTGATCGGGCCAAACGGCGCGGGTAAGACTACGATGCTGCGGTTAATCCTGGGGGAGATCGAACCCGATAGCGGCACCGTGCGTCGCGGTACCAAACAGCAGGTGGCGTACTTTGACCAGTTCCGCACGGCGCTCGACCCCGAGGCGCCTCTGCATGAAGTTATTTCACCGGGTTCCGATTATGTGGATGTGGGTGGGCATCGCACGCATGTGATGACGTATCTGGGTGATTTTCTGTTTTCGCCGCAGCGGGCACGCTCGCCGGTGAAGTCGCTGTCCGGAGGCGAGCGCAACCGCTTATTGCTGGCCCGTTTGTTTGCGCGCCCGGCCAATATTCTCGTTCTCGATGAGCCCACCAACGATCTGGATATCGATACGCTGGAATTGTTAGAGAGTCTGTTACAGGATTACCCCGGCACGATTTTACTGGTCAGCCACGACCGGAGCTTTCTGGATAACGTGGTGACGCAGGTGATTGCGGCTGAGGGCGAAGGCCAATGGCGGGAGTTTGTGGGCGGTTATAGTGATTGGGCCGCCTGGCATGCCACGCAGCAGAAGGCGGTGCAGGTTAAAGCTGCGCCCGTAAAAACCGTGGCCACGCCAGTGCCCAAAGCGGCTGATGCATCTGCGAGCGGTGCCCGCGCCACCAAACTGAGCTACAAGGAACAGCAGGAGCTGAACGATTTACCGGGGCGGATCGAGGCACTGGAAGCCGAGCAGGTAGCTTTAATGGATAAGGTGAACGATCCCGCAACCTATACATCGGATACGACAGCCGCACAGACAATGGCGGCGCGTCTGGCCGCGATTGAAGAAGAACTTCTGACATGCCTCGAGCGCTGGGAAGCGCTCGAGGCAAAAACGGGTAAACGCTGAGCGCGTGAGGGATCAGGGCAGCGTGGGGTAATCGGTATAACCGGCTTCGGCGCCACCATAAAAGGTATTCGGATCCGGGTCATTGAGCGGGGCATTCTCACGCAAACGGCGTACCAGGTCGGGGTTGGCGATGAAGGGGCGGCCAAAGGCCACCATGTCTGCCAGGTTAGCACCGAGTAGGGCTTCGGCCGTGGTGGCGTTGTAACCACCACAGGTGATCAGGGTCCCCACGAAGGCTTCGCGTAATTGCAGACGGAATTCCTGCGACAAAGGTTGGCCGCCGGCCCAGTCGGGTTCGGCAATGTGCAGGAAGGCCAGGTTGCGCTGGCTAAATGCCTTGGCGAGATAGAGCGCCATGGCAGTCGATTCAGGATCATCGATGTCGTTGAACACCCCTTGCGGTGACAGACGAACGCCCAACTTATCGGCGCCGATGGCGGCAATGACGGCATCTACCACTTCCAGCACCAGGCGGGCACGATTTTCCAGGCTACCGCCGTAGGCATCGGTGCGCTCATTGCTGTTGGGTGACAGGAACTGATTCAGTAGATAGCCGTTGGCGGCGTGTACTTCCACAAAATCAAAACCGGCCTTGACGGCGTTGCGGGCGGCGTTGGCGTAGTCGGCCACCAGCGCGGGCAGCTCAGCGGTTTCAAGAGCGCGGGGCAGGGCGGTGGGTACGTTGGCCGGGGTGCCATCGGGCTGGATGACAAAGCACTGGCCCTTGGCTTGAATCGCCGATGGCCCGACCGGATCGGCACCACCGGGTTGTAACAGCGGATGCGATATGCGGCCCACGTGCCAGAGTTGCAGTGCCATGTGGCCGCCCTGAGCGTGCACCGCGTCGACCACGGTTTTCCAGCCGGCGACTTGGGCCTCGCTGTAGATGCCCGGAGTCCAGGCATAGCCCTGGCCTTGTTGCGAGATCTGCGAGGCCTCACTCACGATGAGCCCGGCGCTGGCGCGCTGGGCGTAGTAGGTGGCATTGAGTGGGGTGGCGGCATCGCCGGCGCCGGCTCGGGAACGTGTCATCGGCGCCATGACGATGCGATTGTTCAGACGGGTCTTGCCGACCTGAATTGGGGTAAAGAGAATTGCGTCGCTCATGGAAATCTCCATCAAGAAGTCAGTTAATTGATCTGCCAGTCCAGCGTGTAATCGCCTTGTCCGCCTTCGGCCAGCGTTTTGACCAGCCAGGGCATGGTTTCTTCCAGCGTGGCGGGCAGAGTCCAGGGCGGGTTGATGATGAATAGGCCGCTGCCCGTCATGCCCAGGCCATCGGTTGCTGGCGGCCGGGTGCTTAGTGTGACATGCAACCAGTTGGGAACACCCAGTTTGAGCAGCCGTTCGGGGAGCTCGACTGATTCGCGACGCGCAAGTTCGGGATACCAGAGCACATAGGTACCCGTGGCAAAGCGTTGCAACGCATCACGCAGACTTTGTACCACCTTGCCGTAATCGGTCTTGTCTTCATAAGACGGATCGATCAGCACGGCAGCGCGTCGGGCCGGCGGGGGCATGAGCCCTTTGAGCCCGGCCAGACCGTCGGCCTGAGTGATCTGTGTGCGCTTCTGGGCGAAGCGCAACGCCTGCGCGAGCAGGGGAGCATCGCTGGAATGCAGTTCAAAAAAACGGAGCGGGTCGGTATCACGCGTGCAGTGCGCCGAGATCCACGGGGAGCCGGGATACTGGGTGAGTGCGTGGCCAGGGTTGGCATCTGCGATCACGGCACGATAGCGGGCAACCGACTCGGGCAGTTCATCAATGGGGAGAGACCACAGCTGGCCGATACCGGTTGCCGATTCTCCGGTCTTTTGCGCCATGCTGCTATCTAACAGGTACATGCCGGCACCGGCATGGGTATCGACCACCATGAAAGCTTTGTCTTTACGCGTCATGTAATCCAGCACCTGGATCCAGACCAGATGTTTCAGGACATCGGCCGGGTTACCGGCGTGAAAGGCGTGGCGATAACTGAGCATAAATCAGAGCAGGGGGGAGAGAAGCTGCGCGGCGTTTTCTGCGAGACGCTCGCGCAACGAACGCTTGGCCAGAATGATGGGATCGATGGGCAGTGACCTGGCGAGGTACTGATCCTGCAGGCCGCGCAGTTCGGCGCTGAATCCGGTGTCGAACACCATCAGCGTGATTTCGTAATTCAGGCGCAGACTGCGCATGTCCAGATTCACAGAGCCGAAGAGGCTGAAGGCGCGATCCACCACCAGGCTCTTGGTGTGCAATAGGCCGCCGGTGAACTGCTGGATTTTGACGCCGGCGCTGATCAGGTCATCCATATAACTGCGGCTGGCGTAACGAACGAGGAGCGAATCGATCCGTTGCGGCACGATCAGGGTTACATTGACCCCGCGGGCCGCGGCGGTTTGCAGCCCCTGGAACAAGGCATCATCCGGAACGAAGTAAGGCGTGGTCATGACGACTTCAGATTTGGCATCGAGAATCGCGCTGAGCAGCACATGCGACATGTTGGTTGACTTGTAGCTGGGGCCGGACGGCACGGTCTGGGCAATGATGCCGCTTGGGTTGGCAGCCGGCGGAATTTTCTGGATGTGGTCGAGGTAACGTTCAAAGCCCGGGATGTTGTTGCTTTCCACAGCCCAGTCGCCTTCGAAGACCGTGGTGAGTGCCTCGGCCGCCGGGCCTTCGACCCGCACCATGGCATCGATCCACTCGCCAACCCCAGCGCCCTGTTTGAAATAGGCCGGGTCCACCAGGTTCATGCTGCCGGTCCAGGCAATCTGTTCGTCAATGGCGACGATCTTGCGGTGCAGACGTATATCGGCGCGCCCGAACTGCAGGGCCAGTGGGCGGATGGCACAGCCTTTGACCAGATCGACGCCGGCCTCACGCATATGCTTTGGCCAATCACTCTTCCAGAAAGTGGCGCTGCCCAGTTCGTCGAGCAGCACGCGACAGCGAACGCCGCGTCGCGCCGTGCGCATCAGGGTATCGGCGACCTGATCGGCGGTGCCGCCCGGATTCCAGATATAGAATTCAAGGTCACAACAGTGCCTGGCCTGATCAATATCCTGCATCAAGGCCTGAAGGGTTTGCGGGGTGTCCGAGTGCAGGGTGATCTTGTTGCCCAGCAGCGGGGGCATGCCCCCGTGGTTCTCGGCCAGTTGGGCCATCGACAGGAACTGTGGGGCAATCTGGGTTTTGGCCAGAGGGTAGCGCGCATCGAGCAGGGCGGTCATCCGCTGGTATGCCGGCCGGGCCAGATCGATCCGTTTCTGGCGATCTCGGCCGATGGGGCGTTCACCGATCATGAAATAGGCAATCAGGCCGACCAGCGGCACGATCGTGACGATCAGAATCCAGGCCAGGGCCACGCCGGGCGGCCGCCGGATCCAGATGATCCGCAGGGTAAACAGGATGACCACCAGCGGGTGCAGCAGCAGATACAGCCAGTGGGAGTCGGAAATAAGGGCCCAAACCATGATCTTCCGATTTTACCCGAGCCGGACGGGTTGCATCGGGGCAGGGGCTCCTTTAGCATCACGGTTTCGATGAAAATAGAGCGAATGTTGAAGGGTAGGTACGCATGATTCCCGAACTTGGCCAGTTTGCTCTGGCGCTCGCGCTGATGGTCTCCCTGGCGCTGGGAATTCTCGGGTTGGCCGGGCCCCAGTGCCGGATCCTGTCGTGGAGCCGGATGGCGCGGCCGCTGGCGCTGATCTGCTTCGTTTTTATGGCGGCGTCTTTTACCTGCCTGACCATCAGCTTTGTGGTGAGCGACTTCTCAGTTGCCTATGTGGCCCAGCATTCCAATACCCGCCTGCCGATGGCGTACCGATTTGGCGCGGTCTGGGGTGGGCATGAAGGCTCGCTTTTGCTGTGGGTCTTTATTCTCACCGGTTGGGCGGCGGCCGTTGCTATCTTCTCCCGCTCGTTGCCCACCGAGATGGTGGCGCGGGTACTGGGTGTCCTTGGTCTGATTGCCTTTGGTTTTACTCTTTTTATTCTGTTCACGTCGAACCCCTTTACCCGCTTGATACCGGCTGTAGCGGAAGGGCGTGATCTGAATCCGCTGCTGCAGGATCCGGGCCTGGTCTATCACCCGCCCATGTTGTACATGGGCTATGTGGGTTTCTCGGTGGCCTTTGCGTTTTCAATTGCGGCCCTGTTGGCAGGGCAATTGGATACGGCCTGGGCACGCTGGTCGCGCCCTTGGACACTGGCGGCCTGGATTTTTCTGACGTTGGGCATTGCGCTGGGTTCCAACTGGGCCTATTACGAACTGGGCTGGGGCGGCTGGTGGTTCTGGGACCCGGTCGAGAATGCGTCGTTCATGCCGTGGCTGGTGGGCACGGCGCTTATTCATTCGCTGGCCGTTTCTGAAAAACGGGGCAGCTTCAAGAACTGGACAGTGCTGTTGGCCATTGGGGCGTTTTCCCTGTCGCTCCTCGGAACGTTTATTGTGCGTTCCGGCGTACTGACCTCAGTCCATGCTTTCGCAGCAGACCCGGCGCGCGGGGTATTCATTCTGGTCTTCCTGGTGCTGGTGGTGGGTGGGTCGCTGACGCTGTTTGCCTGGCGGGCGCCGGCCGTTGGCAAGGGCGGTAGTTTTGCGCTGGTATCACGTGAGACGCTGCTGTTGATCAACAATGTGCTGTTGCTGGCGGGTGCGGCGGCGGTGCTGCTGGGCACCGTGTACCCGATGATTATTGATGCGCTCAATCTCGGCAAACTTTCGGTCGGGGCGCCGTACTTTAATGCGGTGTTTGTGCCGATCATGTTGCCGTTGCTGCTCCTGTTGCCATTGGGTGTTGCCGCGCACTGGAAGCAGGACGCCCTGTGGCCCTTGTTCCGCATGCTCAAGATCGAGGGGCTGATCGCGATTGTCGCGGCGGTGGTGTTGCCCCTGCTGATGGGGCAATGGCGGCCGATGGTGGCACTGAGTACGGGGCTGGCTGTGTGGATTATGGCCACCAGTGCGCGTGCGATTGTGGTCCGTGTGCGGACCAGCTGGCCACCCCTGGCATTCTGGGGGATGCAGTTGGCGCATCTGGGTCTGGCCGTGTTTGTGATTGGCGCCACCTTTGTCAGCAGCTATCAGGTCGAGCGCGATGTCAGCATGTCGCCCGGCGACACCGTGACCATTACCGATCTGCGTCTCACCCTGCAGGGCGTTACGCCCGTGCGCGGCCCGAACTATGAGGGCATGCGCGGTGAGGTGACCTTCGGGCCCATCAAATCGCCATCACAAATCAATGGCACCCTGACGACGGAAAAGCGCACCTACTTCTCATCCACCATGCCGATGACCGAGGTAGGTATCGATAGCAGCCTGACGCGGGATCTGTATGTGTCGATGGGTGAGTCCACCGGCAACAACAGTTGGGCCGTGCGTGTGTATTACAAACCCTTTGTCAGCTGGATCTGGGCGGGCTGTTGTCTGATGGCGCTGGGCGGGTTGCTCGCCGCCAGTGACCGTCGCTACCGGATCCGCAAGCCCGCCGAGGCTGGGGCCTCTCTGCAGAAGGAGGCGGCCGTATGAAACGCATGGGTTGGTTCCTGATTCCGCTGCTGGTGTTTGCGGTGCTCGTTTTCTTTCTGGCGCGCGGTCTGACCAAAGACCCGAAGTATGTGCCATCGCCACTGGTGGGCAAACCCGCACCGACTTTCAATTTGCCACAGCTGCATGACCCCAAGCAAAGCTTTGCACCGGAAGACCTCAAGGGCCGCGTGTGGCTGCTCAACGTTTGGGCATCCTGGTGTGTGTCGTGTCGCGAGGAGCACCCTGTCCTTGTTAACTTTGCTCGGACGCATACCGATGTGCCGCTGATTGGTCTGGACTACAAGGATCAGCGCAATGATGCGATGGCCTGGCTGAAACAGCATGGCAATCCCTATGTGCTGTCGGTCTTTGATGCCGATGGTCGGGTGGGGATCGATTACGGCGTGTACGGCGTTCCCGAAACCTATGTGATAGATCAGGCCGGTGTGATTCGCTACAAGCATGTGGGGCCGCTGACGCCAGAGCTGGTGAAGACCGTGATTGACCCGATGCTGCAGGGGTTGCGGCCATGATGACTTTAAAGTGTTTTCAATCCGTTCGCGTTTTGCTCATCGCCGCACTATTGACGGCTAGTCCGCTAGTCCGGGCGGCCGAGGCGCAGCCCCTGGCAGATAACCCGGTGGTGGAAAAACGCCTGAATGCCATCTCCGAAAACCTGCGCTGCCTGGTTTGCCAGAACGAATCGCTGGCCGGCTCACGGGCGGAACTGGCGGAAGACCTTCGTCGGGAAGTCCGTAACCTCATCGTGGCGGGTAAATCGGATCAGGAGATCATCGACTTTCTGGTGGCGCGTTACGGTGACTATGTGCTCTACGATCCGCCCTTTAAGGCCACGACGTTATTACTCTGGGTGGGGCCCTTTGCCGTGCTCGGTGGAGGCCTAGCCGGGCTCATTATCTTCCTGCGCCGACGTGCGCGGCAGTCGCCGGTGGTAACGGATGCCGTGAATACCGCGGCAGCCGATCAAGCGCTGGAAGCGGCAGAGCCGACGGATACGATGGCCTCAATTCCGGTCGCGCAGCCTGCGGGTCGGGGCCGCTGGTTGCTCTGGCTCATGCTGCTCCTGATTCCTGTGGGCGCGGTATCGGTGTATCTCAAGGTCGGTACACCTGCCGCTATGAACTCGGAAGCCGTGCGTCCAACACCGGACCCCGAAGTGATGGTGGCGCGGCTACAGGCAAAGATGGATGCCAACCCGGATAACCCGCAAGGCTGGATGTTACTGGGTCGTGCCTATATGGTGATGAATCGTCCGCAGGAGGCCATCAAGGCTTACGACCATATCCTGCCGGAAGTGAAGAAAGAGCCGCAGCTCACAGCAGCCTACGCCGAGGCGTTGGCTGCTTCGGGCAATATGGTCGGCGCCCAGGCCTGGATTGATGCGGCACTCAAGCGCGGCAGCAAAGACCCGCAGCTGATCTTCCTGGCCGGCGGTCTGGCATTCGCTCAGGGCGATAACGCCAAGGCGATCCGTTACTGGAATCAGGTACTGAAGCAGTTGCCCCCAGACTCGGATGAGGCCAAATTCGTTCAGGAAAATATTGCCGAGGCAAAGGCGCGGCAGAAATAAACAAGGGCGTCCTCGGACGCCCTTGTACCTTGTGCTGCCCCGAAATTATTTCAACGTCTTGCCGGTTTTTTCGACAGCGGCTTTATCCAGTGCCGCTTGCGCCTCCGGCGGCATGTAGTTCTCATCATGTTTGGCCAGCACTTCGCTGGCCTTGAAGCCCTTGCCCCCGTCGTCTAATTTGCCCTGGGCAACCACGCCTTTACCCTCGCGGAATAGATCGGGCAGGATGCCGGTGTATGTGACCGGCACATCGTTGGCGGTATCTGTCACGACGAAGCGCACGTTGACGCCATCGCGTTGCACGCTGCCCTCTTTCACCATGCCGCCAATGCGGAATGCCCGGCCCTTAGGGGCCTCGCCACTCACGACCTGGGTGGGTGTGAAGAAGAACACCAGGTTCTCTTCAAAGGCATTGAGCACCAGCGCGGCGGCTGTGCCGATGACGGCTAGGGCGCCGATGATGAGGGCAAATCGTTTGTGACGGGGCTTCATGGCTTGTTAATTATCCAGGCTCTGTTGAATCTGCAGAATGGCCCGTTGACGGCGATGCAGTACCAGTAAGGGCTCAATGATCATGGCGGCAGCACAGACGCCAAAACTGCCCCAGACATAAAGCCCGTAGCCGCCCATGGAGAAGAAGTCACTCACGGATTGCCATTGCATCAGACGGCCCCTTTCATGTCGGGCAGCTGTTTAACCCATTCGGTATTGGCTTCCCGCTCCAGCATGATGCAGCGGGCGCGCATAAGGGCAACGGCAAGGGTGTAGGCCCAGAAGGCCAGCGCCATGAGCAGCATGCCCCAGAGCATGGTGCTGGCCATGCTGGGTGATTTGGTGAGTGAGACCGAGGCGCCCTGATGCAGGGTATTCCACCATTTCACCGAGAAATAGATGATCGGTACGTTGACGACGCCGACCAGCGAGAGCAGGGCGCCGGCGCGATCGGCACGGCGCGGGTCGTCAATGGCTGCCTGTAGGGCCATGTACCCGAGGTACAGGAAAAAGAGAATCAGTTCCGACGTGAGGCGCGCATCCCAGACCCACCAGGTCCCCCACATGGGTTTGCCCCAGAGGGCGCCGGTCCACAGCGATAGGAAGGCAAACAAGGCACCAGTGGGTGCCAGGGCGCTGGTCATCATGCCAGAGAGGCGCGTGCCAAAGGTCAGGCCCAGTAACGACCAGAAGGCCATGACGCAGTAGATGAACATCGACATCCAGCTGGCAGGCACGTGGATGAAGATGATGCGGTACCCCTCGCCCTGCTGGGCATCGGTGGGCGCCACAAAAAAACCGAGATACAGGCCAAGGGTGCCGAGAACGGCGGCCAGTACCCAGAAAACGGGGATCAGTTTGCCGGCCAGCGGATAGAAGGTGCTGGGGGCGCTGAATTTGAACCAGTTGATCATGCCGCTATTTTATTCCAATGAGATGCGGAGTGCGGCGGTGGTGGCCCACGGCGCGAATGCGGCGGCCAGAACCAGCAGGGCGCTCAGCAGGTAGAGGTGGCCGGCGGCACCTAGCCCCGCAATATGCGATTCCACCGCGCCGGCGCCAAAAATCAGAGTCGGTACGTACAGGGGTAGCACCAGCAGCGACACCAGCAGGGCACTGCCCCGGGCGCCCAGCGTGAGTGCAGCGCCGATGGCGCCAATCAGCGAGAGCAGGGGTGTCCCGATTAACAGCGAGAACATCAGAATCCCGATGGCGTCGGTGGGCAGATCAAACTGCAGGCCAATCACTGGCGCCAGCAGCACCAGCGGTAGCCCGCAGACCAGCCAGTGGGCCGTGATTTTGCCGGCCACCAGAACGCTCAGTGGCTCGGGCGAAAGCGCCATCTGTTCCAGCGTGCCATCGGCATAGTCGGCAGCAAACAGGCGCTGTAGCCCCAGCAGCGTGGCGAGCAGGGCAGCGATCCACATGGCGCCCGGCGCGATCTTGCGCAGTAGATCGGGTTCTGGCCCGATGCCTAGCGGGAGCAAGGTGGTCACGATCACAAAGAAAAACAGTGCGGTGAGTACTTCGGTCTTGCGACGCATGACCAGCAGCAGATCCCGGCTGAGCGCGGCCAGGTAAGCGGACAGAATCGGCGTGCCAGACATCAGCGGCCTCCTGACAGATTAAGTACAAATCCGGCCGCCGCCGACCCCAGGTCGGGCGTCTGATGACTCGTCAGCACGATCAGGCCGCCGGTGCACAGATGCGCTTTGAGGCAATCTTGCAGCTCGGCAATGGCATGAACATCCAGCGCATTGAAGGGCTCGTCCAGAATCCACAGTTTGGCCGGGCGTAACAGCAGACGGGCAAGCAGTCCCCGGCGCTTCTGGCCGGCGGAGAGCACGCGGGCGGGCAGATGCTGGCGTTTGGCCAGGCCCATCCGCGTGAGGGCCTCGCGAATGGCCGTGTCGCTGACCTGGAGTCCGTCCATGGCCATCAGGCTTCGCAGGTTCTCGGTGAGCGTCAGGTCTTCCTTGAGGCTGGCATGGTGTCCCAGATACAGCATGTCGGCGTGGTAATCACTGCGCTGTTTACTGATCGGTGTGCCTTGCCAGGTGACGGTGCCTGCGGCTGGCAACGATAGGCCGGCCAGAATACGCAGCAGGCTGGTTTTGCCGGCGCCGTTTTCGCCTTGCAGATACAGCCATTGACCGGCATCAAGCTGCAGCGAGAGATCGCTAAACAGGGTTTGCGTGCCGCGGATGCAGCTGAGATTACTGGCGGCAAGCATCTGAGACACGTAAGGACTACTGAGCTTCGGCAACGCGCTGCTGGATGTGCGCGAGGGCTTCTTCCACCTGATCGACCAGAATCAGGCACACATCACCCGGCTGTAGTTTGGCCAGCGCCCGATCGATCGCCAGAAATTCACCCTTGATCTCGTCGATCTCTTTGACCTGATGCGCCTCGTCAAGACCTTCACGCAGGAGCTTGACGACTTCGCCCTCGCTGCGACCGCGCTGGCAGGCGTCTTCGTACAGCACCACGTAATCGAAGACATTGCCCAGGATCCGCGTCTGACGACGGATGTCATCATCGCGGCGGTCGCCAGCACCACTGATCACGACGCTGCGGCGCTTAGCCGGCATCTCGTGGATTGTATCGGCCAGCGCCCGGATGGCATCCGGGTTATGACCATAATCGGCAATCAGCGTGGCGCCCTTGTAATCGAAACGGTTGAAACGGCCCGGTACCGTATCAGCATCGCTGTGAAAACTGGCAAGGCCGGCAACGATGTGTTCCCAGGGAATATCCAGTGCCCATGCTGCGCCGACAGCCGCCATGACGTTTTCGACCTGGAAGCTGATCTGGCCGTTGTCGGTGAGCGGAATATCCTTCAGTGGCAGACGGAACATGGCTTTACCCTGCGCCGCAATGATCTCGCCGTTGTCGCGATAGATGACGCGGTGGCCCTGGGCCCGGTGTTTGGCCATGACCGGGTGGGCTGCGCTCTGCGCAGCAAAGAAGGTGACATTGCCGGTACAGAAACGGGCCATACGTGCGACCAGTGGGTCGGCGGCGTTAAGTACCGCAGTACCTTCCGACGACACGTTCTGCACGATGACACGCTTCACGGCGGCCAGCTCGGCGGCCGTGTTGATGAAGTTCATGCCCAGGTGATCACCTTCGCCGATGTTGGTAATGACCGCTACGTCGCATCGATCAAAACCCAGACCTTCACGCAGGATGCCGCCGCGGGCGGTTTCCAGAACAGCGGCGTCAACATCCGGGTGGCCCAGCACGTTGCGGGCGCTGCG
>JACCED011856499.1_pt1 | contig 13533 bp, 13 predicted proteins | sample 7455021 | NCBI WGS metagenome assembly JACCED01 (sample SAMN15323456, study PRJNA562643) | freshwater metagenome | isolation source: river surface water | place: USA:Blue River Watershed | collected 2017-08-19 | reverse complement strand
GGGTTGCATCTCTCCGGGCCCAATGAGGCAGTGATTGACCAGACTATTGACGGTATCAAGCCGTTTGCACCTAAGCTGATCGGCGCTGGCCACTGCACAGGCTGGCGAGCGATAGCGGCGTTATCCAATGCCTTTGGGGATAAGGTGCTTGCGCCGTCGGCAGTGGGGAAATGCTATCGCTTCTAACGGGCTCTTTTTGCTAGTGCTGCCACGGACAAATGAACCGACGCTCGAAACCCGCCTTGTAGTCGTGATATGTCCAGTTGTTGCAGACGATCCGGTCGATAAACAGGAACACTAGCAATAGACCTGCGATCAGCGCGGCAAGGAGTTTTAGGTTGCCCACGAATGCCTATCGCGCGGTCTCAAGGCTTGATCGACCCCCATCAATATGTAGGGTCTGGCCGGTCATCCAGTTTGCGCTTTCCGATAACAAGAACATCGCCGTAGCTGCCATTTCTTCAGCAATTCCTAGTCGGGCAATGGGGTGCATCGCAGCGATCGCTTCCCTCATTTTGGGGTTTGAAGTGAGCGGCTTGGCAAGCGGGGTGTCAGTCAGGCTTGGGGCGATGACATTGATGCGGACCTTCGGCGCAAGTTCGGCGGCAAGCGACCGGGCAAGGCCTTCAAGTGCGGCCTTTGCCGTACCGATTGCGGCATGGTTGGCGAATCCTCGGCTGGCCGCGATTGACGAAAAAAGGACGATAGATCCCTGTCTTTGCGCGAGGTAGGGGGCTGCTGCCTTAATTGCCGCAAATGCGCCCAGCACATTGATCTGAAAGCTCTTAAGCAGATCCTCTGGGGTGGTTCTCGAGAGGGGTTTGAGGTCGATTGTGCCGATGCAATAGGCCATGCCATCCAGCCCATCGGATGCCGCCTGTGCGACTGCCTGAGTGACGGTGTCGGGCGATAAGGCATCAACGAGCAGCACTTTTCCTTCGGGAGCCCCGCTTTCAATGGCGTTCTTTGCCTTTTCGGCGTTGGAGGTCGTGACGAAAGCGGTGTGGCCTTGGCCGGTGAGATCTGCGGCGAGCGCCCCGCCGATACCGTCAAGTCCCCCGAAAATCAGGTAGTTTTTTGGTGTGGTCGTCATTAGGTTTTTCCCAGGTTAGAAGTTGGGGGCGACTTTTTCTTTCGGCAGGCGTCCGAGCAGTACTTCACGCTATCCCAGTTCTTCTCCCAGGCCTTGCGCCAAGTCATCTCCCGGCCGCAGACAAGGCATGGTTTGCTTGGAAGGAAGCTCTTATTGCCCCGAAAACTAGCACTTTTCAAGAAATCGACTTATCTCTGATGGTTAGAAAAGAGCATAATTAGACACTGGAATCGCTAGCGGGAACCCCTTTTTTTAAGGGGAAAACCTGGATAAAACGGTTTTGACAACCTGCTAGAATTTCGCCAGTTTTTTCACTTTAATCATTACCTGGGAGTCACCATGGCAACAAAGAAAGCGCGTCCGGCAAAGGCAGCAAAGGCCAAGAAGGTCGCTAAGAAGGCGCCTGCCAAAAAGGCAGTTGTAGCAAAATCCGCGGCGATGAAGCCGATCAAATCAGCGCTGAACAAGACCTCCTTGGTTGCGCACATTGCTGAGAGCTCGGGAGTTGAGCCGAAATCAGTTCGTGCCGTGATCGCGGCTCTGGAAGAGACCACCCTAGCTGCAATGAACAAGAAGGGCGTTGGCGAGTTCACGCTGCCCGGCCTTCTGAAGATCATTACCCAGAAGGTTCCCGCAAAGCCCAAGCGTTTTGGCAAGAACCCCTTCACCGGTGAAGAGCAGTGGTTTGCTGCTAAGCCTGCAACCGTAAAAGTCAAGGTTCGCGCGCTGAAGAAGCTCAAAGACGCTGTTCTGTAATTTCTTTTCTTCCGAGCGGCCAGAGGTTTCCACCTCTGGCCGTTTCTATTTCTGAGCCCAATAATGAAAAACCCAATTAGTCCCGATTCCCTCGCGCAGCTTTTCAGTAATGCCCAGACAGCGCATGCGTTTTTGCCGCACACGATGTCCGATGCAGAGATCAAGGCGCTCTATGACGCCATGAAGTGGGGGCCTACCGCCTTCAATGCCTGTCCCGCTCGCTTCGTTTTTCTTCGCAGCCCCGAGGCGAAAAAGCGTCTCTTGCCTGCACTGTCTCCCGGAAACGTGCCTCAGGTCGAGAGCGCTTCTGTGACTGTGATCGTTGCCCACGACACGAAGTTCTATGAATTTCTTCCCGAGCTTTTTCCTGCCTACGATGCCAAACCGATTTTTGAGTCGAACCCGACCGCGGCAGCGGATGCGGCATTCCGTAATGGAACCCTGCAGGGTGCGTATCTGATCATGGCTGCGCGGGCACTTGGCTATGACTGCGGCCCGATGTCCGGCTTCGATCCAGCGAAGGTCAATGCAGAGTTCTTTGCTGACGGTCGTTATCAGGCGAATTTCCTGCTGAATATTGGCGTGGCAGATGCTAAGGGCGTCTACCCCCGAAACAAGCGCCTTGATTTCGGGGTTGCAGCACAGCTTCTTTGATAAAGGCTTTGGCCACCCTTATTTCTTCGGTGGCCTGCTTTCTTTGTAGGCCTGGTAAATAGAGGCCGATCCATCGCGCCGAATCAGTAAGACGTTATAAGGGTCAACCTGACCGCCGTACTCTGGGCCGTCCATTCCTGGGGTTCCGATTGGCATCTCAGGAACCGATAACCCCAGCGCTGCGGGCCGCTCTTTCAGAAGACGTTTAATTTCTTTCGCGGGCACGTGTCCTTCAATCACATAGCCGTCGATTTTCGCGGTGTGACATGAGCCGTACCTGGTTGGCATTCCCAGCTCCTTGCGAATGGCTGTGTTGCCCTTATCAATAGCGCGAACGTGGAAACCGTTTGCCTGCAGGTGTTTGATCCAGTCGTTGCAGCAGCCGCAGGTTGGCGATTTCCAGACTTCGATTAACGGTTGTGTCGCCGAACCGATTGCTGCTGATGAGAACCCTAGAATCGACGCGGTTAGGATGATCTTATTTAATGCCCGGCGAGTGACGAGAAACGGCAGCATTTATACCCCTCTCTTTGTCGAGTTTTGGTAGATAACGTGGCGTTGAAATTGTCAGGGAACAGGCGATGGCGTGCAAGACAACTCCTCCCAAACAGCAGGGCTTTCCCGATTGATAAGGAGAAGGTTGTTGTGAGAGCGATGTCAAATGTGGGTACTACTGTCCTGATGGGGATCTAACTAATCGTTGGATTATCGGTCTAATTTTTAGAAATCCTCGGTAGACGAGTTCTAAAACGCCTGGGATAACGGGCGCACTCATCACTAGACCGAGCCAGCGCCACCTTGGAAGTTGACGCCACATGACAATGAAGCCACGTGCACCACTGATCAGTTGACCGTTGGCGCGGAGAACGTGAAATCTCGCTAGAAGGGTTTCCCTTGGAACAGGTAGAGCACTGGCCTGTTGTGGGTCAGATACATCGACCCACTCGATCGCTCCCAACTTGTCGGCTTTTCTATAGATACCTATCTCCTTTCGGCAGAGCGGACACCCGCCGTCAAAGAAAACTTGGAGTTTTTTCATTTTGTTCGAGTTTCATTAGGGCACGATCTGAGTGAACACTAGCGCAAAAACGGGGCTATCCAGTATTCCGCCGCGTGGTTTTTAGCCACTATAATCTGTCCGCAGTTTAATTAGCTAGGAGTCCTACCATGGCGTTGTTCCGCTCGATATAAATCCTATTCCTAATCAACTCACAGAATAGCGCACGCTGACTCACACGATATTGATGTATTAGTAAATATGTCTACACGCCTTGTTCGCAAAACAATCCCTAACTTGTGTGTTTTAGCAGCGTTGGTTGTACTGTATGTTGCGGGCGTCTATTTTGGAATCTCGGTCGTTCGGGATGTCTTTGAGCAGATCGATGGTCTAACGGGAAATTTGTTATTAGTCATCGTTGCAATCACGCTCGGTATCCTAGTCGAGCGCTATCTACTCGTCGCCGCTTCAGTGATTGTCATTTTTGCTCTGATGCTCCCTTTCCCCGGTCTATTTCCTATCGGGGATAGTTCACCGGTTCAGATTGCAGCAGTTGCCTCCATTTTGCTCGGGTTCTCGTCGATCGCTAACATTTTTCGGCATACCCGCAAGCTTGAGCAGTAGACGTCTGATTTTCCTTGCTATCGATAGTGAGGAATCGGGGTTTTGAGAGAAGCTGGTTTGGCGGATGCGAGGGGATCGGCCCTTTGGCGCAGCCCAGCGCTTCAAGGCGAGGTCACGCTTAAATTTGATAAGCAATGCATATTTTGTGCATTACAAATTGACCGTTATGTACGGTTAGGTCTAACATTTTTTCAGCTTGAAAAAATGGAGGGGTAAAGTGGGCAATCCAAATGTTGGACAATATCTCGGAAGTTCTGCACGTCGAAAAATTCTAAGAGCAGGGATGAGTTCCATTGCTGCGGCGGCCTCAGGCGGGTTGTTCGGGGCTCGAGTCGCGACTGCACAGCCCCTTGGCCCGAAGGTTCCAGAGGTTGATCGCGTTGCAGTTCGAGTTGTGACGGATTCTTATCACCATGCTTTTGAACGTCCAGCCAAAATTGGTTCTCTAGAGATCCAGCGTTTTGGTTTTACTGTTTCGAAGGATCTCCCCAAAAGAGCCTTACTAAATGAGTGGGGGCTCGCCTGGCATATTGAGTCACAGCAAGGCAACGAAAGTAAGCAGGTGCTCTTCGATTTTGCTTGGACGTCAGAGACGTTACTTAACAATATGTCTTTGCTTGGCATTGATCCCGCTAAGCTTGATGCGATTGCTTTGAGTCATGGGCATTACGATCATTTCGGAGGTATGGTGGGGTTTCTTGAGGCGACAAAAGGAAAGCTGAAGAAAGATCTGCCCTTCTACCTTGGAAGTGAAGAGTGTTTTTGTACTCGAGAGCTTAACGTTCCTGGAAATCCTGGCAACTTTGGTGCCTTGGATCGAGAGGCAATCAAGAGGGCAGGCCTTGTTGTGACGTTTGCGGAACGCCCCTCACTTCTGGCGGCGCACGGGTTTACGACAGGGTTCATTCCAACAGAGGGTTTCGAGAAAGTTTTATCGCCCACCACAATGTCTGCTGGCATTCGGGGTGGATTTGGGTGTGCTCCGGAAAAGCTTAACCCTTCAAAGAAGACCGCTGTTAGCGTTCCTGACGACTTTGAACACGAGCAGGCGACTGTCTATAACGTGCGAGGGAAAGGTTTGGTGATCATGACCTCTTGCGGGCATCGAGGAATCGTGAATTCGGTTCGATCTGCAATAAAGGTCTCAGGAATAAACAAGGTACACGCGGTAATGGGTGGATTTCACTTGGCGCCACACCCCGTTGAATACTTAAAGCAGATAATCGAGGGGCTCAAGCAATTTAATCCCGATTTCGTCATTCCTATGCATTGCAGTGGTGAGACGTTTATTACTATGGCCGCAGCTGAATTCGGCCCGAAGTTTATTCGCTCCTCCACGGGATCGAGATTTATTTTTAATGCCTAGATCGCAAAAAAGTGGCGCAGTACTTGGCGGGAAAGTTGCTACTGAAAAGAAATTTTTAGTGCATTGATTTTTAAAGAGATTTTTGGTGGACGCGACAGGGATCGAACCTGTGACCCCTGCCGTGTGAAGGCAGTGCTCTACCGCTGAGCTACGCGTCCGATAGGGGGTGACAAGGGTTAAAGTTTAGCAGTTTTAATCGGTTCCACTCTCCCTGATTCCAACGTTCGCCGGCCATTTCAGAGGGCAATTACGTATCCCGGAAGCCCAGATCCGGAGCGTTTAATATTCCGGGTCCCAGGTCTTCAATGGAGGCTGTAATCAATTCAGATCAGTTCCCGCCAAATGATGAGGCTTGGAAAGGGCGGCTTCAGGCTTTGGATCCCAAACGCTATGCGGTTTCGCGGAATCATCTGAACGGCGCGGTTTCGCGGATCTCTCCCTACCTGACGCACGGCTTTATTAGTCTTAGCGACGCGGCAAACGAGATCCGACAGCGAACACACCTCAATCGTGATGACAAGCTCTTTGCGGAGTTTGCATGGAGATCCTTTTTTCATCACGTCTGGGCGAATAAAAGCGATGCGATATTTCAGGATCTTCGTCCGGCAATAACAAATGTAAATTATGCGACGGTGTTGCCCGCTGATATACGGGAGGGGCGGACTGGTATCCCAGCAATTGACCTAGCGGTATCTTCTTTGTATTCGTCTGGATATCTTCATAACCATGCTCGCATGTGGCTCGCGAGTTATATCGTTCATCTACGACATGTGCATTGGAAGGCTGGCGCCGATTGGATGTATAGCCATTTGATTGATGGTGATCTCGCGTCTAATCACCTGTCATGGCAGTGGGTTGCGGGTACCTTTAGTACAAAGCCATATCTGTTTAATGCTGAAAATGTTGCTAAATATGCCCCATTGGAGTGGGGTTGCCAGAACACGCCGCTTGATACTTCCTATGAGTCGCTTGAGCAGATGGCGTTTGGGCTTTGCGAATCCGATCGTGAGGCATTTCTTAAACTCGCGAACTATTCTCAGCAGAAAAGGCCTGCACTTGAAGAGCCACTGCTGTACGACAGTCCGCCGGCCTCAATGTTGGCCGGCCTTTCTTGTCCAGTGTTCGGTGCTACTCACATGAATCTGGGGGAAAGCGATGTCCTTGAGTTTGTGCACCCATGGAGCTTACGTGCTGACTCATTGGTTGCGGGGTTTGAGATTCAGAGGCCGTATCGCCTGGGGGTAATTCATCTGCCATGGCACGCGCGATGGCCGTGGAGTCACCGCCGTTGGCAGTTTGTTCTGAGTCGAATGGGATCCTTATGTGACGCAATATTTGTCGGCAATGCCGATGCCCTTACGGGTTTAGTGCCAACAAATAAAAAGTATTACGTCGTGACTGATCTTGGTGCGCGCGAGACTCAAGACGCACTGGCTCCTTTAAATCCTCGGATTCTAAAACCAGCTCCGTTATTCGCGGAACCAGAATTCTTCTGTCAGTCTTTTTCAAAGTATTTTCGGGCCGTAACAGAGCGTAAGCGTACTTGAGTTGAAATATGCATCATGCTGTCCTCTGAATACTCAGGGGCGCAGTGTCCAGGCAAGTGGGTTTACTGTCGGGTTACTTAAGCCCAAGCAGCCGTTCCGCATTCTTAAAAGCAATTCGCTCTGCGGTTTCTCTGGGTAGCCGCGCCAGGAAGTACTGCCGAAGTTCCAGAATCATATCGTCATACAGGTGATCAAGTCCGCAACAGGGGTCTGTTCCGAGTAGAAAGCGGTCTACATTTCGAAGAATGACGGGCTCGAAGCGGGGGGAAATCCCCTCGGCATTGAAAATCCTGGCGACTTTATGGACTGGTCCACCTGCTGAAATCTCGCAGAAAAGATTCGGATGCTGATCAAAAAGCCGTTGAACTGTCTCTGGTCCAGAATAGGGGAGGCAGTGTGAGAGGATTACCTTTGTCTTTGGGAAGTTGCGAAGCTGCTCAGACAGCTCGTTAAGCGTATCAAGATCACCTTCGAGATGTAACTGAATGAATTTTTCATAACGATTCGTAATCTCAAACATCCTGTGAATCACTGGGCTCTTAAGCGAGATCTTGCGTGCAAATCGTTCGTTTCTTGGGCCGTGTGAGCGGCGGTTATTTCCGTGAATCTCCCCGAAACCGTATGCTTTTCCTGATTGAAACTCTCTCTCTGCCTGCTCAAAAAGTTTGACGAAATCCGGATCCTGATCGTTATTGAGTCCTTCGGCACCCCTTTGAAAAAAGACTTTTCCAAATTCTTTCTGCCCGAGTGTTCTAATGTGTCTGTCCCCGAGTAAGGAGGTTACCGCCTCGTCATCGTCAAAAACGCTTCCGCCAACCCCGCCCCCCCATTTCACACCGTTTCGATCCATCAGCTCTTTGTAAAAGACTGGTCGCTTCCCAAAAAGATGCATGTGGAGGTCAGCAACGGGTAAAGCTTTCGCAAATTCCGCTTGATCTATGGGCGATGCATTTGCCCGAGTGAAGGCGGTCAGAACCACTACGGTGATGAGAGTGGCTCTGTAAAGGTGTTTAAGAATTGGCATGATGGGCTCGATGCTATCGCTTTGTCTCGTAGGGTGTTGTTCGTTTCGCCTCTAGCGTGTATCCGGTCACCGCCATGCCGGTATTTACCCGGGCATCTCGGAGAATACCTTCGACCCAGACGGTCTCCATGGTTTCAATACGTTTTACCGGTTTTTCAAATTTCACCAAGATGATCTGGTTTGCTGGGGGTGGCGGCGTGTGAATACAAGCCCCAAAGTAGGGCACAAGAAGAAACTCGGAGACCTTGTCTCGGTTTGTATCTAAGGCGACGACATATCCCGCGATTCTGATCGGTTTGTTTAAGTGCGACGTCTCGATGGGCGCCTCATCCCACTTCTTTCTGAGCCTTTGCATTGCTGCATCTGCCTGTTCAGAGCCGTCAACGAGAAAACCCAATTTGCTCAGGGCAGCCATCTGGGCTTTCACCTCGCTAAACCATTTTTTGGGAATAAGGTCATCCCATATGACTTCCGTATATTTTGGTGCTGGCTGTGCTGCAACCGTCACGGGCCATAAATATGGTGTAAGTGCAAGTAGGATCGCTGTGAAAATTGAGGCGATTGGTGTGGGCGTTGTTGTCATGCTGTTGGCGGATGTAATCCGTCGTGGAGTGAATATCGAAAGGCGCGCCAAGCGGGGATGAGGCTTATTAGGATCGAGAGTCCCATGAGGCTTGCGAGTGCCCACCAGCCCTCGAGATCCGGTAAGCGTGGCAACATGATTACACCGAATTGATTTCTTATCCAGTCACCCGTCCCGATGACTGTGACCTGTAGCAATATCCATCCGAGAATTAGTCCAGCAGCGCAGATTAATAGCGATTCGAGCACGATGATTAGCGATAGCTGTAAGGGCTGCACGCCAAGTGCCCGAAAGATCGCGAGTTCTTTACGCCGAGCGCTAAGAGCGATTAATAATGTTGCAGCGACGCCCAATAAAGTGCTCATGACAACCAGCCAGGCGATAAAACGGAAAGTGTTTTCAAGAGTGCCGATTACCTGCCACAGCTCATCTAGTGTCACACCGGGAAGGATCACCATGAGTTTCCCGCTATCAAGCCCCTCGATCGAACGCTTCGCGGAAAAGATCTGGGTGCGCGACTGAAGACCCACCAGAACAGCGGTGATCTGAGACGGCTGCAATAACGCTGGGTCAACCTGGTTTAAGTCAAAGGCATCCGTTTGCCGCGGCTTACTTCCGAACTCCCAGCCGATATGAATCGCCTGAAATCCCGCAAGCGAGATAAACACCGCGGTGTCGGCTGGTGTACCCGTTTTCCGGAGAATGCCCGTAATACGGAAAGGCCGATCGGAGTGATCTTGGGCGAGTCCATCGCCTTTTCCATGAGTCAGTGCGATGGCGTCTCCGACTTTGTGTCCAAGCCGATTTGCGACGTCGGCGCCTAAGACAGCGTCAAAAACATGGCTGAAGGCTTGGCCGTCCGAAAACTCAAGGCCGTTCTTTCCGCCTGTTTTGGAAAAATACTGGGGAGACGTTCCGATAACAGGGGTCCCACGGTAGCTATCCCCTAGTTGAAGGGGGACTGCCCAGGCAACAGACTCGAGTTTGTTGATCTCTTCGAACTGGCTAAAGGATATGTTTCGCACCGGCTTTCCAAGATGGAAAACGGAATACAGCATCAGTTCAGTACCACTGCCTCTTGCTCCGACGATGAGATCGACTCCCGACACCGCGTTCGAGAAACTTGCTCGAGCATCCTGTCGGATCTGTGCAACCGCCAAAACGAGAAAGACGGCAACGCCGATTGCACTGATAACCAAGGTTAGCGGCCCACGACGCGACCAGGCACTTCTCATGGCGAGTGTTATCCAGACCGTCATAGCTGAAGGACTCCATCGAAGCGCCCAGTGAGGCGAGAGTCATGACTAACCATGATCAGGGTCGCTTGAGTTTTGCGGACTTGTTCGATCAGCAAAGAGAGAAAATCATCTTGATTCTGCTCATCAAGTGCCGAGGTGGGTTCGTCGGCAATCACGAGAGAGGGGTTACCAATCAGGGCTCTTGCTGCCGCCACGCGTTGTTGTTGGCCCACAGACAGCTGGTGTGCGGGGCGCTTTCTGATGCCCTGTGGAAGCCCCAGTGCATCGAGTAGTCGATTAGCCTCCTGGGCCATCGCTGAGTGACTTAGCTTTTGGCGACGCCTCGATGAGAGCCGTAGGGGCAGAAGAATGTTGTCGGTAACGGTAAGGAAAGGCAGTAGATTGAACATCTGGAAGATCACGCCCATCTCGTCGCGTCGAAACGCATCTTTTTTTGCTGGACGGAGTGCGGTCAGGTCTTGCCCTAGGACTTCAAGACGGCCTTCGATTGGAGACAGCACACCAGTGATTAGGCCCAGCAAGGTCGTCTTCCCGCTACCCGATGGCCCCTGAATCAGCATTGTGCACCCACGCCGAATCGTGAGGGAGTCAATCGACAGCAAGACAGGCCCGCCCGGCCATCCGTAGCGCAGTCGCTCTATTTCCACTGCAGATTCTTGTTCGTGCTGATTCATCGTTTTTAAGCGTATTTCACTGGATAGTCAGGATGCGATTATTTCGCTTAAGGGTTACCCCACGCTGAGCAGTGGGCGTGACCAGTTGGGTCTGTATTTCGTGTAACCGAGGATAGTCTTTAAGAAGCGTTGCCTCAATCTGTTTTAGTAACTCGGGTTTTTTGCAGTCGAATCCGAATCGATACTCCAGGTCGCTATGCCCGGCGTTTGCATCACCCCAAAACATCGATGATTTGGCTTCCGATGCTCGCGCTGCGCACTGAGCCTCCCCATTCGGACGGAATAGTACCGTAGCGTCTCCCAGTCGTTGACGTAGCCGCTCCAGACTTTTCCGCTGAGTGTCTGTTTTTGGCGGATGTTCAAAGCCGAGAAGGTTATCCATAGGGCTCCGAAAGACACCTTGAATCTTGCCTTCCTGAATCGTCACTTCGAGTTCTGCCTTCCCGTGGGCGTGCGTATGAGGGTCTGCGGCAAGTAACCCCGCAATCGGCAAGCTCGATAGGGCTATCGTTACTAGAAATGCAGTTGATCTCATAAAAACCTCCGAAAAGAAATAGGCTAGCAAACCTGTCAAGAGGGCTGCCGCCAAGTGGTCTGGACGCCTGAGTAAAGATAAACTGCGAAGTTATGTCGAATTCATCTGCTATCCGCACCCGTTTCGCCCCCAGTCCCACCGGTTATCTCCATGTGGGGGGTGCGCGTACTGCTCTTTATTGCTGGGCCTTTGCCCGCCATCATGGTGGTCAGTTCATTCTTCGGATTGAAGACACCGATCTTGAGCGCTCGACGCCGGAGGCGGTGAAGGCCATTCTTGACGGAATGGCCTGGCTTGGCCTAACCCCCGACGAGGGGCCTTTTTATCAGATGGCCCGTATGGACCGATACCGCGAGGTCATCGGTCAGATGCTGGCTGCGGGCACCGCCTATCACTGCTACGCTACGCCGGAGGAACTCGATGTTATGCGCGAGGAGCAGCGTGCGAAAGGGTTAAAGCCGAGATATGACGGCCGCTGGCGTCCTGAAAATGCCAAGCTCAAAAATCTGGTCCCTCCCGATGGGGTCAAGCCGGTGGTTCGTTTTCGAAACCCTGAGCATGGTGCGGTGAGCTGGGAAGATGGGGTAAAAGGGCGCATCACGATCTCGAACGCCGAACTTGATGACCTGATCATTGCCCGCGGGGATGGCACGCCAACCTATAACTTTTGTGTGGTGGTCGATGACTGGGATATGCGGATCAGCCACGTGATTCGTGGGGATGATCACATCAACAACACGCCACGGCAGATCAATATTCTGAAGGCTTTGGGGGCTGCCGTTCCGGAGTACGCCCATCTGCCGATGATTCATGGGCCTGATGGCGAAAAGCTTTCTAAGCGCCATGGGGCGGTGTCCGTGATGCAGTACCACGAGGACGGTTATCTCCCAGAGGCGCTCTTAAATTACCTGGCCCGACTCGGCTGGAGCCATGGCGACGATGAGATTTTCTCGCTGGACCAGCTCAAGGAATGGTTCACCCTGGAACACTGCAGTAAGTCTGCCGCTCAGTTCGATTTCGAGAAATTGAAGTGGTTGAATAACCATTATTTGCGTCAGTTGCCTGGGACGGTACTTGCGCAGCAGATTGCGGGTCGTGTCCGAGAGGAAGGATTTTCTGTATCTGTCGGGCCCTCGCTGGCAGAGGTCTGTGAGCTTCTGAAGGACCGCGCGAACACCCTAAATGAGCTTGCCGAAGAGGTGGCGATGTTCTATGTTGAGCCTCCTCTGAATTCTGATGCGTTGACGGAAAAGATGCAGCCAGGGGTTGCCGGGGCGTTGGCAGCATTTCTCGATGCGCTTCCCCAGGGCTGGGATGCTGCTTCATTGTCTGCTGCCATGAAGTCGACGCTGGCAGCAACGGGACTGAAGATGCCCCAGCTCGCTATGCCGCTTCGGCTGATGTTGATGGGAAGAACGGATACGCCGTCGATCGACAAGGTGATGGCAGTTCTTGGTCGAGACACAGTGGCGAAGCGCATCAGCGAAAGACTCAAGTCCTATCAATAGGGCCTTCTCGGGGCACCCCCGGGGCTCCAAGGGCCACTGGCTCAGGCTACACTTAGCGCATGTCTGGAAATACCTTTGGCCATCTCTTTACTGTGACCTCCTTTGGGGAGTCTCATGGTCCCGCAATCGGATGTGTTGTCGACGGCTGCCCGCCGGGTCTTGAGCTCACCGAGTCGGACATTCAGATAGAGCTCGACCGACGTCGTCCGGGAACATCACGACACGTAACACAGCGGCAGGAACCTGATGCTGTGGAAATCCTCTCGGGAGTCTTTGAGGGGAAAACGACGGGTGCTCCTATTGCGCTTTTGATCCGTAATCAAGACCAGCGAAGTAAAGACTACAGCGAGATCAAAGACACTTTCCGCCCAGGGCACGCGGACTACACCTACTGGCACAAGTATGGGATTCGTGACTACCGGGGAGGTGGTCGTTCCTCTGCGCGTGAGACAGCTGTGCGTGTTGCAGCAGGTGCGATTGCAAAGAAATGGCTGAAAGAAAAATTCAACGTTGAAATTGTGGGTTATATGACCCAGCTCGGAGAGCTTCGAATCAAATTTGAAGATCTCGCTGAGATCCCGAATAACCCATTTTTCGCGGCTAACAAATCTCAGATTCCGGATCTCGAGTCCTATATGGATGCGCTTCGGCGTGCAGGGGACTCCTGTGGGGCAAGACTTGAGGTAACAGCAAAGAATGTTCCTGTTGGCTGGGGAGAACCCGTCTATGACCGCTTAGATGCGGATATTGCCTACGCCATGATGGGCATTAACGCTGTGAAAGGCGTTGAGATTGGTGCTGGATTTGATTCGGTCGCCCAGCATGGTTCTGACCATGGGGATGAGCTGACCATTGATGGGTTTGTGACCAACCATGCCGGCGGTGTGCTGGGGGGGATCTCAACGGGGCAGCC
>JACCED010050687.1_pt1 | contig 13533 bp, 15 predicted proteins | sample 7455021 | NCBI WGS metagenome assembly JACCED01 (sample SAMN15323456, study PRJNA562643) | freshwater metagenome | isolation source: river surface water | place: USA:Blue River Watershed | collected 2017-08-19 | reverse complement strand
GTATATACATAATTTACATAAAATCAACATAATAGATATAACATATAACATAATAATAAACACATACATACATAAATACATACATATACATACCATACACCCATACACATACCCATATACCCATACACATAATCCAATAAAATATGAATAATCATAAAGTTAAAAATAACACAAAGATTACATATATACTCCAAGACAACATTGACTTTTTTTCGGAGTTAAATGATATTACTAATAACAACAGCGGCGACATTTGCAGCAGTGGGGATGATGTATGCCTTAATGGAAACAATTCGCCACTGCCTTCAAACACGAAAACAGCGGCGGAAACAAATCCAGTATCAAGTTCTGGTGGAACAGCCGTGAATTCACAAGAACATGAATGTCTTCTTACAAAAGAACCGTTGCGGCCGGACCACATAAAACTAGAATGCGGGCATACATTTAATTATATCCCTCTATTTAAAGAAGTCATTTATCAGAAATGTAATAAAATAGACCCAAAATGTGTAAACAATGATATAGTGGGCGGTGGGATTGATGTGGTCCAAGGATACAAGAATAAAACATACTACAATAAATCATTGTCCAATGAAACGACGCGGCTTTCCACAAATGAAATGAAATGCCCGTATTGCCGAACAATTATAAAGAAATTGTTGCCGTATTACCCTTATGAAAATGTTAAATATATTGTTGGCGTGAATTACCCGGCTGACATGTGTATGGCGGGACACACTTGTTCAAGTGACCCCGATTGTAAAAACCCGCCAATTTATAAAGAAACGGTTGGCTTTGTATGTAAGTCGCATCTGCGTCTTCATAACAAAAACAATAAAAAGGATAAAAAGGATAAAAATAATAAAAAGGAAAAAAAGGAAACAGTCAAAAAGACGTCGTCGTCGTCGTCGTCGCAAAATAATGTCGGCGGCATTGGCGGAACCCTTGGGTGTAAAGCAATACTTGTATATGGAGCAAATAAAGGGAATCCATGCGGGGCAAAGGTTGGCTATGGTTCTAGTGAATTTTGTAAAAGACACGCCGGAAAATATCAACAACCGGTTTCGGTTTCGGTTTCACAAAATGGCGCATTGGACCACGCAGGCGTTGCCCCGATATTATGATTTATGGATTTATGGATTTATTGGATTATGGGGCTTCCGGTGGTTGGTGTGGCGCCCACCATATCAAATGCGTAAATTCCACCAGGTGTTCCGTTTGTCCCGTCTGTACCGGTATATGAATACACTGCTGGGTCTAATGAAAACGAAGTAGTTATAAATAATTGCTGGCCGGTATATGGGCCAGACGCAACCGTCACCTGACGCCACCGAATGACTTCACTGCTTCCATTTTTAAAAATGTATTCAGTTCCGTTATCGGTTAAATACACGCCATTATTTAATGTTATCGGGCTCATTGCGCTTCGTGCGGAAACAAGATTTGTATAAAGTGAATTCAAATTTGCCAAACTGGAACTCGTAAATGTGTGGGTAGCGGCATTATAGGTGTACAGCGCCGGGTTTGTCCCAAGACCGGCTGAAAATTGGCTCATCGTATATACTCTAACTCCGGATATCACGGTTATATAATAATCCGGGCCACAGATGTTGTTTTTACAGGTGCCGGCACTGCGCGCCTTTGCACGCCGGTTGGCAATAGAACTTGCTCCCACGCCCGAGCCGGCAATGTATCGGTTTTCAAGTTGTTGGTTGCTGCTAGCCGCCAACGTAAGTCGCACACGTTTTAACATTTGTTTTTATATTATTCAGAGATATATCAATATATATTTATATATTACATTGATATATTCTTATGTTTCTTATGTATTGATTTTTAGTTTTTATTTTACAGACGACGACTGAATTTCTATGGTATTGTTGCGACGATTGGCGTCATCATAGTTATCTTCTATATCTATATCTTCTTCTTCATCGTCGCTTTCGTTTTGGAGTTCGGGGAGAGAATTCAACACATTCACTTTGTTGCGATTGTTATATATGATTAATTTGATGTTCTTCTTCTTCCACTCTTCGTAGTTTTTGTTTTTCATATTATTTATAAACGATGCTATAATGCCTTTGGTTTTACTGCTTAAACACTTGTTAAACTCGTCTAAAAATTCATTTATGTTATACATTCTCTCGGATACGATTTCTTCCAACAATTCGTCTTTTTTCACGGCATCAAATTGAAGAGTGGCTTCATTGTATTTGTATGCTAAATCATTTTGTGTGTTTGTAATCAATATATTTTTGAATTGCGGGTATTTGTCGTTGAAGTGGGTGTATGAAACCAAAAAATCCAAACTTTCAAACCCTTTGTTCAATACATCCAACTTTTCTTTGTTTGAAAAGATTTGCGATAATTCCTCCTTTCCAAGTTGGATAATGTTGTAGTTGTTGGTTATGATGTTGTTGTTACAGTTGTTGAGTTGTTTGTTTATTTTCACCAGCGTCTTTGGATGAACCTTGCAGTTTTTATTCATATAATGGAGCAGTTGCTTCTTCAAGTCATTCATCTTGTCGGTTATTTTTATGATTTGTTTTTGAAGCAATATGTTTTCTTCCCGCAATTTTAAGTCGGTGGATGACTTGTTTTTACAGGTTTTATAGTGTCGCATCATATTGTCTTTTCGTGAAAACATTTTAAAACAGTAGGTACATTCATACGGCCCGCCATACGACGACAGTGAGGTTGAGGTGCTCATACTGGTGGTGGACGCGAATGTGGTGTCGGTTATTTGAGACATGGCGTCGTCGTCGTCGTCATAATCTTGCGGGTATTCAAAATCAACATATTCACCTATATTTGGCGGCGGCACACGTATGGACAGCGGGATGGCGGCTTGTTCAGACGGTTTTGGTTTTGGTGTGGGTATTAATGGCGTGATTGTTGGTATTGAGGTTGTTGTTGTCGTTGATGTCGTTGGTCTCGGTGTAATAATGGGCGTGGGAGGAGAAAAGACAATTTCGTTTAATGCTGTTTCTTTTCTTTCACTAATACTGGATTGTAGGTTGCCGTCATTAACGCGATTGGTTTGAATGTTTTGAATGTTTTGAGTGGTTTGGGTGTTGTTAAGACCAAGCGTTTCATTGAAGTGGAACCGTTTTATATGATTCCAATGACTTTTGTAAGATGAATATGTTTTATTACATTTACTACAATAATATGGCATTGCGGTTATTAACTATCATAACGCAATATTTTTATATCCACTTTTTATCCACTCCTCCTCAAAATCCTCAAAATGGATAATTGAGGGTGGTAAAAATGTGAAAAAAAGGTGGATGATATATGCTGTCAAAAACACGCACACACGCCTAAAACTAAAAAAAGTGGATATGAGTAAATAAAAAGTGGATACATCTATTTAAAAAGTGGATATTGAGTGATATAAAAAGTGGATATAAAAAGTGGATATGAGTGGATACAAAAAGTAGAGCATATTCCGTCTCACAAAACCAAAAAAAAAACAAAACTACCAAAACTACCACACTTGATAACACTGAAATTGAGTATTTTTGAGTATCCATTCAAAATATTCAAAATAAACATATATGAACCGCCACAACGCCACACCGTTCTTCGTCTCCTTTTTTATCTCCCTCACTTACCGCCTCCAAAGAAAGCCCCTCACAATTTATGGCTTCCTCAAAAGTGGAATACCTCATAATTTTGAGGATGCACGTTTTACACATTCGTTGATATCCACTTTCATTGTTTTCAAACCATATATGGTCTCCCTCTTTCATCGTGGTGTATAAACCGCGACATATTCTTATATCCACTTTTTTGATTCCGGAGGAAATGGCGGTGTATAACGGCTCAAAAATGGGGATTTTATATGTTAACATTGGTTGTTTTTGAGGCGGGACTTGGACCAGTAAAACACGGTGGTATGTATGTTATGAATTGTTATCAAAATACGAGCATAAATCAATTTTACAAGGTATATCCCTTAAAAATGATGGTTTTTGTTTTTAGTCATACAAAAACATCCATTTTTAGACCATCAAAATCACAAATCAAATTTCAAAAAACGCAAAAAACATGTTTTGTGCAAAACAAGAATGGCCATTTTTGGGACATCATTTTTGAACCCCGGTTTTGAAAGTGGAAAAATGTGTATTTTTTTGATGAAATGTGAAAAAAAGTGGATGGTAATATGGTGTCGCATTGTATTTTATGATTTGACAGCGATTGACACCATTATATCATCCACTATTTTGTGATGTGGATTTTTTTGCCTTACTGACCGAAAAAGTGGAAAATTTTCGGGTGGATATGTGTGATTTTCGCGGTTTAATTAAGATGTTATGAGAATATGGTGCGGATGGTGTTTTTGATGACAATTTTGTGTTTGACACCATAAAGCAATCTACTTTTATATGAAGCCTGAAAAATGGACATATCCACCCGAATGTTTTTTGGAAGGGTATGAAAATAGGGGGTCTAAAAATTTCGCCAAGACCTTTTTCAGTGCGGGAATTTTGACACCTCCCGAAATTTATGGTGTGGCTAAAAAAGGCGAAATGAGTGAAATTGAGGGTCTTCCTCAAAAAACCTCACACAAATGAGGAAAAATGAGGGAAAGTTGTTTTTTTCGCATTTTTATGAGACGATAAATGGTAAGGAAGATGTTGAAGGTTGAACACCTTTAAAAATACGTCCACTCTGTTTTGTAGAGAGAGAGAGGAGCAGTATAGTTCAAAGGGAATTTTATAGAAAAAAAAAGTGCAAAGTTGATCAAAAAACATGTTTTTCACCAAACAAGAATTGAAACTTTGGGGGGATGCTGTTTCACCTGTAAGCGAGTGGATTTCCCAACACCTGTGTTTTTTTGGTTAGACCATTATGGTAAGGGGGTGTTTTTGAAGTTCCGCTGGCGGGGGTGAAAACAAGTCTCGCTGACTGGCCTTCCAAAACTTGGTGTCGCCGGTGGCGAAGCCTTATCATAATGATTTGTATTTTTTCGTGTTTTTTGGGTCTCCCGTGGATTTTTTTAAAGGAAAAGAGGAATAAGGAAATGATATGTTTGTAAAATAAAATATTTAGTATTATTTTATTATAGATTATCATATAACCATCTCATATAAACATCTCAAATAGAATATATAAGATATAAGTATAATATAGTTGGAATGGAACCATCCAGAGAGAATTTGCGTGAATTTATTCGTAATTGGATTCGTGTTGAAAATGAAATCCGACAACTTAGTATTGAAATTAAGAAACGCCGAATTGTAAAAGAAGAATTAACATCATCATTGCTGGATATAATGAAAACGAACGAAATTGATTGTTTTGATGTAAATAATGGGAAATTGTCGTATGCGAAGACCAAGGTTCGCACTCCTTTGAATCAAACACAAATGTTAGAAGCGCTTATGACATACTATAAAGATGACCCAGAAATTGCGAAATCACTCACCAAGCACTTGTTGGACTCGCGAACTGAGAAAGTTAAAGAGACGATTAAAATGAAGATAAAAACTCCGGCATAATATTCTTAGGTGTATATAAGCCAGCATAAATAAGAGAAACATATGTTTCCAAATAAACAGCATTATATAAATAGAATATTTGGGGGCGGTAGTGGAGGCGGTAGTGGAGGCGGTAGTAAAGGTGGTAGTGAAGGCGGGAGTGGAGTCGGAGACAAAGATGACAATGTAAATAATGATAACGACAACGTAAAAGAGAATGATGTTGACACGGACACGGACACGGATACAGAGACGGATACAGATACTGAATCCATTATAGAAGATGAGTATATGATTCCTCAGCCGCTGCCGTCCTCTACGCACATCAAACATTACAAATATCCATTTATAGACGACGAATTAGACTACGAATTGAGTGATTTTGAGGATTCAGGCGAAAATTTGTCGGAATATTTAATTGAACTCTTTGTTTTTCGTGTAAATACGACAGGATATATTCCATTTTTGGAATATTTACTTTATTACAATCAATCTTATGGAAAATGTATATTACCATATATTGAATATAAACCGTCCAAGAAAACGCTGCATAAACAAGCAGACGAATGTATGCGCAAACTGTTTGACACCTCTTATTTGTATCGCGGGTACGTATTCAATAAAGAAACCAAACGGTGCGCGATTGTGTATGAGAAGTTTTCATATGACTCTATGCACGCAACAGAGTATGTGGAATTTAGTAATCACGCCAATAAATACACTTGGTTATGGGCGTGTGGATACGATATTATAAATACACAAGCCTATTTGAATATTCCCATAGATGAGCACGTGGTTGATTTGTTTAATGAACGCATCACGATGCTTTATTTAAAAGGGGTCACTGATGATGGCGTAGAAGCGTATTTGGAAATCCCGTCCATTTTATATACTGGGAACAATTATATGCAAGTTTCGTTTTTGGCGTCTCACGGCATGCGTCGCCAATCTATCTTCTCATTAAATGGACCTTATTATTATTTTAGTGAGTTCTTGTCTTGTATGAAAGATGCGTGCTATAACACGCGGCATCAAGTAAAAGACATTTCAAAAGACCATAAATTTTCAAAAGGCGGTATTATTCGGTATGCGGTTTTTGTCGGGAAAATGAAATGTGTTCTTCATAACATAGGTAGCAGCAGCAACGCATTCCCGTCTAATACCACCCAATCAGTTATTAAATCCTGTGAATGGGCACGAGAATATGACACTGTTTATACGAAAAATAATGGGTGGTGTATCTCCGATTTTTATAAACAAAAACCGCTGTCTTTTCATTATATTGATACTACTGGTATTCCGGATTCATATGACGCTCATTTTGACAAGTATAAAGTATTGTAATATATTAGATTATATAAGATATGGGATTATTGGATAATTCATTTGTTCAATTAGTTTGCGTGGTGATTGTTTGCGGTATAATTGTATCTATTATGGATTTTCTTGGCATTCAAATGGCACTTTATTTGAGTTATTTGTTGTGGTTTATCGCAATTTCGTTGTTTGCGATTTTTCTTCCTAGAATAAAACAGTCAGCGTTTTAGAATACCATATGTTATTATGCGCGGTTGTTGATGTTGATATTGATGTTGATATTGATGTTGATGTAGAGGTAGAGGTTGATAGTCCAGCGCGGCATAACGAAAATGAAAATGCGTTATTGTAACCGTTATGAAAAAGATTTGTGTTCGGTAGTCAAATATTATATAACATCATTATATAATATCTATCAATTTCTAGGACATTCCGATTTAGAGCATGGCAAAAGAAATAACGATTGATTATAATGATGATTTAGAGCGCGTGTTAAAAGAACACGCCGAAGAATGTGAATCTCTGTCTATATTACACCGGTCTTCTTATGAGAAGTTTAATCGTCTTTCAACCGCAATCAACATCCCAATCGTGGTGCTTTCTTCGGCAATCGGGTTTGCAACGGGTATTGATATTGGATACGATAAAATGAACATTATACTCGGTGTTGGCGGTGTGTTTATTGGAATTATTAAAACCGTGGATTCCTATTTTCAGTTGGCAAAGCGCGCTGAATCACACCGCATGTGTTCCCTGCAATTTATGCAAATTTCTAAGAAAATCCAGATTGAATTGGCGCTCACGAGAGACCAGCGCATTTCTGCCAAGGACATGCTTCAATTGATAAAAACGGATATTAAGAATTTACAAGATATTGCGCCACTCATTGATTTTGATGTGGTTAAGAGTTATAATGAAAAATACTCCAAATATCGCAAAGTAAAGAAACCCAATTTTGTGAATGGCTTGACAGAAGTAAAGGTGAATACCGCAAATAATCGGATTGAATATGAAAGCCGGCACGGCAGTCGTCAGGGAAGTCGTGAAGGAAGCACGACTGAAACGCCAATTGCTAGCCCACCGCGGACACCTTATACATATGACATTGTGAATCGCGATAACAGAGGTGGCAATAATGGAGATGGAGACGGTAATGGAGGCGGTAGTGATAATGGAGGTGATAATGGAGGCGGTAGTGGAGGTGGAGGTGGTGGTGATAATGGAGGCGGTAATGGAGGCGTAAGTAGAGGTGGTAGTAGAGGCGGAGAGAATGACCGAGGATTAGATAGTAATAGGAGCGGTTACAATGAAGGGCATACAAATAGAAGAGATGGCGGTTCTAACTATGATTCGGGGGCGGGTATATCAGGAAACGGAAGTCATAAAAGTTCATCCCACCGAACCAAAGGAGGCGTATACAATATTGAACAAGAAATTGCGGACCGTGGTAGTAATTATACTGGCGGAGGGCGTTCAATACGGAGTGATTTGACAGAAGAGTATTTGAAACAAGCATTGATACACAATTTGCTTAAAAACTCGTCGGCTCTTCAAAATGTTGTAGTTCATTCTCCTGCTGTTTCTGTTAAAAATGATAATGGCTCTTTTATAACAGCTGATGTAATTACATCGTCGGCCGCGGCCGCTGGCACAAGACCTCAGTCAGCCGTTGGCACAAGACCTTCGTCGGCCGTTGGCACAAGACCACAGTCAGCCGTTGGCACAAGACCTTCGTCGGCCGCTGGCACAAGACCACCATCCGTAAAACCTTCATCAATTAATGGAAACCACACTCCTCGCATAGAATTGGAAGACATACACAGTGATGATGTCGTGGTGGTTCCAAGTGAAAATGACAATAACAATGGCCAAGAACAACCCGAACAAACAATGAAAGAAAACCAAACCTCATTTGTAATACCAAACAGTGTTAATTCTGTTGATTTGGAGAGATTGCGTGAAATATTAACCCAAGATAACACATTTGAAATGTAAATACATACCCGCCACAAAAAAACACAAGAAAATTGAAATTTTTATTACTATTATGATTCCATACATAAAACAAGAATCATAATATGGAAATGGAAGGAGTTGTTGATAAAATTAATGACAAAATCAAAGATTATATGAACGAGACCAAGGGTAAGTTGATTTCAATGGTGATGGACGCAAAAACCCCCGCAGATATGGAGGGCATAAAAAAGGAAATATTAAACTGCGAAATCTTGAAAATAAACCGGGATATGGTGGAGAAACGGAAGCGTGTTCGCAAATCAGTTGAAGAAAGCGACCGTTGTACTGGCGAACTTGGAAACGGCGAACGCTGTACCCGACGCAAAAAACCGGGGTCAATGTTTTGTGGAACACACGGAAAACAAAAAGTGGTAGAAAAGAAACGCAAATTGAAAATTGACGAAATTGATGGTATCGCGTATTATACGTGTGATGATGTGGTTTATAAACCCGAAGATGTTCTTTCAGGAAAGGAACCAACCGTTATTGGGAAAATAGTGGATGGTAAATTTGAAGCAATTTTGACATAAAAACATATGTAATTCAGTATATAATAAGCGTGTATTCCAGTATAAAATGTTTGTTCCCAGATTATTAAAAACAAAGAGGTTTGAAATTTTACTTGATAGGTCAAAAGCAGTAGTATGCGGGTTTTCAGGAAAACTCAGATATGGATGTTGTGAGGGCAAATGTAGTTTGAAATGCTCGGATATAGAAACAATGACAAAAGAAGGCGACGCTCATAAAAAAAAGAGACATCGTAATTGATGTCGTCCTTTTTTTTTTGTTTTTTGTTGTGTTTTGTTGTGTTTTGTTGTTTTTGTTGTTGTTTTTGTTGTTTCAGAGTTATGCGTCAATCAATATGACATCATACGGTGTGTCTTGCTTTGACTTTTTTCTTGATGTAATGTCTCGTGATACTACATTAAGTTCGTTGTTTAACGTCTTTTGAACGATACCATATGCGTTACATACCTTGTCTAATGCGTCATTCGTGAAATTCAACAACGCATCCATCTTGGCATCAAATGTTTGTATCGGTAAATTCTCGCAATACATTTTTGAAACGCACGATTGTTTTAAAGCAAACACATCTCTGATGTGGTTAAACATTGTTTCATTCATCACAGTATAGACCATTTGAAGTATGTCGTGTATGCGTTTTTCTTTCTTTTCTTTGTTGTCTAATCGTTGAATTTGAGAAGCCATATCTTCTTTGTCAATTACATTTAATAAGTACTTAATTCGGATATCTTGAAGTTTGAGTTTCGTTTCTTTTACATTAGGGTTATATTTGGGAATTGTAACATGATTAAGATGTATCATTTTACGATGCCAATGGTGTAAATTATCAACTGTTTTACGACATTCGCAGTTTTTTCCTTTTCCGCATTTACAATCTTTCAAGAATTCTAACGCTTGAACAATGTGCGCATATGGCTGGATTTCAAAATTTCTACATTGTTGATTGAACATATTGAGATTGGGCTGATTGGGCTGATTGGGCTGATTGGGATTATCGCCCGCTTCTCTTGGAATGGGTTTTCCGTGTTCTCGCATCCATCGGTAATATTCGGGATTGTGTATCTTAGTCTCGGTTTTGCCGCTTATCCAGTCAAACGCAGTATGACAATACGGACACCACATCTGATTACATCCGTTTATTTTAGAGATGCCTTCTCCACATTTGGGGCAAGGCTTTGTGTCCTTTTTGATGAAAGCGGCTGTTTCCACATCTTCCTTCTTACACTCGTGTGGCGCGTCTTTATCTGTTCCCTTTATCGCAAAGCAATCCTTACACGTCCAGTTTTTACACATTGTACAGTGCCAAGTGTGATTTATAAACCCGGAACATCCTTGCGTGTTGCATTTGTAATGAAACGACGAGGCGGTAGTAGTAGTATTTTCCGAATTAGGAATTGTATACCAATTCTGTGATATGCTGCGTAGGGTTGTTTTGTATAACGGGGAGACAGGGGTGTTAAATACCGGTATATTGGGAGTAATCGGATTATCAATGATGTATTGTGCCCGGATTAAACGGTATTGTGTGTTATTCGCACGGTGTCCGTGTTCGCCGGGTAATGGGTTATATCCGGGTAATGGATTATATTCTAGTTTTAAAACCTCATCTATATGAGAGTTCATTCCATTATATGCCCGTTTGTATTCTTCTAGGATTGATATGGTACGGTTTATCATATCAATTTGGTTGCTGTATTCTTTCTTTATTTTGGTTATGGCGGCAAATGGCTGTGTATGCGGGATAAGAGACAATTCACGTTGAAGGTAAATTTCGCGGTTTTTCATTTTCAAGGTTGTGACAAACGATTTTGTGAAATGGCTGGCGAGAAATTCGTAATCAAATTCGGCGTGGCAATGAAGGCATCTTGGGGAATCCGCTGTTTCAAAAAATTTCTTGTAACAAATTTTACACGCGATTTGGTGGCAAAAGGTACACATAATTGTAGTGTCGGTGTCGGTTATACAAATTGGACATTCGGTTGTTTCGTTTGTGGGTGTGGGTGCTGGTGCGGAGGTGGTTGTATTGAGTGCGTCATTACTTACCTTGGTTTTGGTGTTGGTTTTGGTGTTGGTTTTGGGGTTGGTTCTGGTTTTGGTCTTGGGTGTAGCGGCAGCAGCAGCAGACATTGATATTGATGAACTTTGATTTGAATACGAATAGAATACGGACGCTTGAATCAATTTTTTTTGTCAAATACTTACATACGCAGTATCATAGAATAGGTATGGACTAGTCCCCCCGCCTCTCCCTGTGGACCGCTCCCCAGACCAAACCTACACTTTTTTATAAATTTGTTTTTTTATTGGTTTTGTATTTTCTGTACTTTTTATGTTTTATGGTTTGTTTTTTGCCGCCGTGAGATGGTGGCGGGGGAAGGCTGCGGTATGTTCTTCTTCTTATTCTTCTGTTTCTGTATAAAATGTTGCCAAATAATGTGGCTACGGCACTACCTCCCAATCTTGACGCATAAAATAACAAATCTTTTATTTGTTTAAAGTCAGTAAGTATTGTATTTGTATATAAATCTGTGTAATATTTGAAATCGTTCATCATTTTTTCCCTTTGAATTCTACCGACTTCTCTATAACATTCATACGTTGTATCTTTTGTTACAAAAGAACTAATAAAATTAGTTACAGGATTGATAATAAAGGCGCCGGGTGTTTTTTCATCTACAATATTGTATTTATAACGGCATGATTCTGCCGCAATTTTCATATATTCATTCATTGATTCTTTCAATAGTTCTGTCACAAAATTTATAATATCCTCGGTTTTCTCATTAACAAACATACAACCTAAATCCGTAAAATATGTCCACACGAATTTTAAAAATGTATATTGTTCAGGGGGGAGTGTTTGTAATTTAATTAGGGTTGCGTCTTTTTGGGTTTTTATAATGTCGCTAGTAGTGGCAATATCGGTTCCAATCGTTTTTTTAGTTAAATCATTGAATTTACAAAATGCGAAATAAATTAAAATAATTGAAGTAATAAACCCAATAATCGCGTATGTAGTGATTTTACTTGGTTCGTCTCTTTCTCCGTGTCTCTCGTATGGAACAAGTGAATGGTTATTGTCGTGGTTATTGTCGTCGCCATCCGGCTCTCCGCCTTTTTGTATAAAAACAATTTTTTTAACGAAACTCTTGAATTTATTTTTACTGAATTTAATACCATTTATTGACGCCATATGTTGTAAACTGCTAGAAACTTCGTTTAATAAATGTTCATTTTCTTCGTTAAGGGTGGCTTCAATGTGGTTGTTGTATTGTTGTAAAAGTATATTTCCTAGGCCATTTAATTGATTAATGTAATCATTGTATGTATAACATGATTTAATGGATTTAACAGACTTGGATTTTGGAGATTTTGGGGACTTGGATTTGGATTTGCTCTTAGATGACAACATTATATATATTATAAATAATATAAATAATATTATTTTTTATAAATTGAAGTTGAAGTATAGTTTCGTGTTTTCTTTTCCAATTTCCTTTTGGTTGAAAAAAAATTGAAATACTATACATTATAAATCGCATAACGAACAAAGCCAAATCAAAATGTTAAGTGTAGAATATCGTAAGGAGTGCAGTGAAAATGGTCAGAAATTAGGAGAAACGAAATCGGCGATTCAGAAGTATATAAGGCGCGGAGAAGAAGAAAAGGCATTGAAAATGGGGTATGAAATATAAGGAAAGGGTAGGTAAAAAAAATTGAAAGAAGGAAGTAAAAAAAGGTAAAAAAAGGTAAAATGTTAAGAATAATAAGGAATATAATAAAAGGAGAAGCGTCGGAGTTGCCGAGATTAGGAAGAAGGAGTTTGAAGTATGAAGAGAGGGAGTTAGTGGAGAGAAGCGCGAACGAAGATAAAAGTGTATGTAGCGAGAGGGAGAAAGAAGTAGAGGAAGAATATTACAAGGTATTTGTGATGTGAGTAAAAAGAAATAAGTAAAGTGTATAGACCAATAAAAAATGAAGTATTTTTTTATTGGGGTAGTAGAGAAAGAAGTGAATGAAGGTAATGCGAAGAGGAAAATATGAATATTGAAAAAAAGTATAATTAAATCTCTCGCCGAATGAAAAGAATGGAATAAAATGTAAATATCAGAACGAAGTAAAGAGAGTGTAAAAAGAGTAAAATTATAACTGATTTCGGGTTATCCAACTCATTTCTGGTTAGGAGTGG
>JACCED010510309.1_pt1 | contig 13534 bp, 10 predicted proteins | sample 7455021 | NCBI WGS metagenome assembly JACCED01 (sample SAMN15323456, study PRJNA562643) | freshwater metagenome | isolation source: river surface water | place: USA:Blue River Watershed | collected 2017-08-19 | reverse complement strand
TTAGGATTTGCTGTTTAACAGCCGGAATCGTTGACGCTGCCATCAGGCATTACGGTATTGCACAGCTTGGCACCTTCTAATTTTGCACCGTCCATTTTTGCGCCTTTTAAATTGGCGCCCTTCAAATTAGCGGCACTAAAACTCGCACCCGATAAATCGGCACCTTCCAAATTAGTGTCGCGCAAAAAAGCATTTAAAAAATTCGCGCCATTTAATTTGGCTTCGGACAGATTGGTTTTTTTCAGATTCGCACTTTCGAAATTAGTCGATAGTGTGCGTTTCTCGAGTGGCCGTTGCGACAGATCGGCTTTGGACAAATTTGCGCCCGAGAGGTTGGCGTTTTGAAAATCGGCACCACGAAGATCGGCGCCTGCCAAAGCGGCGTCGGTTAGGTCGCAATATTTGCATGCGTTAGTAACGCGCAGATTTTCAACTTTGCTAGCGTCGGCTGCGTACGCTGTGAATGTCAGAACGGCGAGGGCTGTTGGTAGCAGCACTATTGGCAAGCGGCGTAGGTTAGAAAGTTTTAGCATGATGACTGTCTCTGTTGTAAAAATCAGGGAAAATTATACGTACCTAATGAGTTGTGAGGCGAAGTATCTGTGCGAAGTTTTCAAGCGTTCAGAATACTACGTGATTGTAAGAACTTATTTACCTATGCAAAAGCGACTGAAAATCACACCCAGCAAATCATCGGATGTGAATGCGCCAGTAATGCTGTTCAGGCGATCTTGCGCAAGGCGCAGTTCTTCTGCAAACAAGTCGAGTGCGCTATCGTTTTGCGCTGCTAATTCACTGGCAATCGTCAAATGTGACTGCGCACTTTTAAGTGCAAGCAGATGACGCTCACGCGCAAGATAAATCGATTCACCGGTTTGCTGCCAGCCAGCGATGCGCAACAATTCTCTGCGTAGCAAATCCATGCCCAAGCGTTCTGACGCCGATAAATAAATGTGCGTCGCATCAGACTCGATGTTGATCGATGCTTGGTGACCTGAAAGATCGATTTTATTCCAGATGCGCAGTAACGGAATATGCTCAGGAAGACGCGCAACAATCTCTTCATCGCCGCGTGTCGGTCCTCGACTTGCATCTAAAACATGCAGAATAACATCCGCATTTTCAACAGCGGCCCATGTGCGCGCGATACCTATACGTTCCACTTCACCATCGGCTTGTTCATCGTCGCGGATACCCGCCGTGTCGATGATATTGATGGGTATACCTTCAACTTGTATGGTCTCGGTGATTTTGTCGCGTGTCGTGCCTGCGATAGCAGTAACAATAGCCACATCGGAACCGGCGAGTGCGTTGAGTAATGAACTTTTTCCAACATTCGGTTGGCCTGCCAGCACGACATTTAATCCGTCACGTAACAGCGCACCTTGCGATGCTTGATCGAGTACCGTATTTAATGCGGTGAGCACAGCGCTTAATTTGCCACGCGCATTTGATTTTTCTAGAAACTCGATTTCTTCTTCGGGGAAATCAAGTGTCGCTTCCACTAGCATGCGTAAGTTAATCACTTGCTCAACCAGTTGATGAATCGCTTGCGAGAATGCACCGGACAGTGATTGAGTAGCGAGTTTTGCTGCTGCTTCGGTCGAGGCTTCAATTAAATCGGAAACGGCTTCCGCTTGCGCCAGATCCATTTTTTCATTTTGAAAGGCGCGATAAGTAAATTCACCCGGGTTGGCAAGGCGTAGATCTATTTCCTGACCCGCTTCCAAGCAGCGGCTAAGCAGCATCTGCAGTACGACCGGCCCGCCATGACCTTGTAATTCCAAGACGTCTTCACCGGTATAGGAGTGCGGCGCAGGAAAATAAATCGCGAGTCCAGAGTCAATCACGCTGCCATCAGCACGAATGAAATCTAGGTAGATTGCGTAGCGTGGTTTGAGTTCAGCAGAGTTATCTAACTTACAGACAGCGCGTGCCAAGGATCGTAGATCTTTACCCGAAATGCGCACGACGCCAATACCTCCTCGTCCCGGGGCGGTGGCAATAGCGGCGATCGGTGATGCATCTGAAAGCATGATGAGATTTTATCTGTAAACAAAAAAGTCCGTGGCCAATGGCGACGGACTTTGAAAGTCACGGTTACGCGCAAAGCGCATCGTGAGGAGATCTATTTTGACTTTTCTGCGTTTTGTGTGATCACCCACTGCTGTCCGATAGAGAGCAGATTGTTGACGACCCAATACAGCACTAAGCCCGAAGGGAAAAAGAAAAACATCACCGAAAAAGCGATCGGCATAAACATCATTACTTTGGCTTGAATCGGATCGGGAGGTGTCGGATTGAGTTTGGTTTGCACAAACATCGACACCGCCATGATCACAGGCAGGATGTACCAAGGATCGGGTGCAGCCAAATCTTGAATCCAACCTAACCACGGTGCATGGCGCATTTCTACACTCGCCAGCAATACCCAATACAGCGCAATAAATACAGGAATTTGAACAATGACAGGAAGACAGCCACCGAGTGGATTGATTTTTTCGGTTTTGTAGAGCTCCATCATCGCCGCATTCATTTGCTGTGGATCGCCTTTGTGGCGCTCGCGAATAGCCGTCATTTTAGGCGTGACTAATTTCATCTTCGCCATGCTGCGATAGCTTGCTGCCGACAGAGGGAAAAATGCCAGCTTAATTAATATCGTCAGAACGATAATGGTCCAGCCCCAGTTTCCGAGCAGCTTTTGAATTTGCTCCATCAACCAGAAAATAGGTTTAGCAATCAATGTCAGCCAACCATAATCTTTTACCAGATCAAAATCGGGCGCAAATTTTTCGAGGTTGGCGGACTCTTGTGGACCGGTGTAGAGCTTGCCGGTTGATTTTGCGTGTGCGCCGGGCGCTATGCTTCCCAATTTGATGATGGTGCCAACGGCGTACAGCCTGTCATCGATTTTTCGTGTGAATAATTCGTACGTGCCTTTGTCTAATGGCTGGAAAGCAGAAACAAAATAATGCTGAACCATCGCAATCCAACCTTTGTCGGTTTGCGCAGCAGGTGGTTGCTTACCTTTGTCGATATCTTCGAAAGTAACTTTGCGAAATTTTTCTGCATCGGTGTAGATCGCAGGGCCAGTGAACGTGCTGTAAAAGCGAGAGTCGCCTTCGAGCTTGCTAGCGTCGCGCACGAGTTGCACATACACCGATGGTGTAATCGCTGTAGCAGTGGCATTTGCGATGTCGTGAGTCAATTCGATTTCATATTCGCCGCGCTTGAACGTATAGGTTTTGGTGAGTTTTACACCGTCCAGTTCAGCATCTAGGATCAGTTGCACACTATTCGCGCCTTCCAGCGAGCGTACGCCCGGGCGAGCAGTGAATAAGGAACGGTGATTCGGAGCATTGGCGCCAATCACGCCACTCTGGCCAACATAGGTTCGACCTGATTCGGATTCCATCAAGACGACATTCCGGCTTTGGTCGTTGCTGTCTTTGTGTTGCAGTAGTTCGATGCGAGTAAGTTCTGCGCCGGCGGTGTTGATTTCGGCTTTCAACAAATCGGTCGTGATGGTGATTTTTTCACCGGGTTGGACGCTCGTTGCGCCTGCAGGTACATCGGCACCGCTGGCTGCCGGAGCGCTAACGCTGGCTTGCGGCAATGATGAATCGGTTTTTGTGTTGGTTGTCGCGGTGTTAGTGCTGGGAGCGACTTCAGGCGCAAACATCGATGGGCCACCATTGGAGATAGTCCAGTTCTCCCACAGCATTAGCAGCGAAAGCGAGAAAATCACCAACAGTACTGTACGTTTGATATCCATAAGAGTCGCGAAAAGGAATAATGGTTCAGGGGTGTGACTGCGTTACGTGGTCACCTTTGTTGGCGACCTCGTTAGAAAGCTTACGTTTTGGTACAAGATCGACGCCACCGGCATGCCAGGGATGACATTTGCACAAGCGTTGACAGGCCAATGCACTGCCGCGCAAAGCACCGTGTTCAACGATGGCTTGCTGCGCATACTCCGAACAACTCGGATAAAAGCGGCAATGCTGGCCGAGTAGCGGACTGATCGCTATTTTGTAGATACGCAGCAGAATCAACAGCAAGGATTTCATTAGATGCGGTGGCGAGTTTGACTATCGACGGAGATAAGTAGAGTTTTCAGCTCAGCCGTAAGTGCAATTTTGCACGATTTTGAAGAAGCGCTTTGTTTGCGACTCATCAGCGGATTGGTAAGCCGAATAATGCAGTCCGTTGATGCCAGTTCTGAGCGACGGAAAATTTCTCTTGCAATGCGCTTGATCATATTTCGAGTCACTGCTCGTTGAGCTAATCTTTTCGCTACGACGATGCCCAGTCTGGCATGGCCAAGTGCATTCGATTGCTGGTAAAGCGCAAAGTGCTCCGTGCGCTTTACGGGGCGTAAACGAAAAACGGATGAAAACTCATCCGTTTTAAGAATACGTCGATGTCTGCCGAAATCTTCCGGATGATCGCCGGATGGAGTCTCGGGCAAGGTCGTGCTACCAAGCCTTAAACGGCTAGACGCTTGCGACCTTTGGCGCGACGCGCATTAAGTACAGCGCGTCCTGAGCGGGTAGCCATGCGTGCGCGGAAGCCATGTGTGCGCTTGCGGCGGACGACTGAGGGTTGAAAGGTACGTTTCATGTTGGGTCTCGCTGATCGGTATAGACTGAGCAAAAACCGGCGTAAATGCCCGGCCAAAAACTTGAGTTGCGGCGCTAAGATACAGATACGGCAGCGCACAACGCAGAGAACCGTGGATTAGACAGCATTTTGTCTATTTCTGTCAATCACTTACCGCTGTTAAACACGGGTTTATGCAGGCTCGCGGACCGATAGGCGCCCGAATGCCCCATCTCCGGCCACGGATTCCAAGGCTTTCACAAGGGTTAACTAATTAGCAAAAAATTTGATCCATCAAGACGGTTGGCGATTCATCATTTTTGGATCCTTCCTGTGGATAACTTGGCCTGGCAAGAGTAGAATAGAGGCTGTTCCGGCCAGCCTTTGCGCTGTGGCCGTCAGACCAACCTAGAACTTCGGGGCGCACTGTCTCCCGTTGCTCCCAGAACCGAATAACGCATGGAAGAATTCTGGCAGACCTGTGCATTGCGGCTGCAGCAGGAGCTGACGCCTCAGCAATTTAGCGCCTGGATCAAGCCACTGGCGATGCTCGACTTTGAGGACGGTCGTCTGCGCATCGCTGCGCCGAATCGTTTCAAACTCGATTGGGTCAAAACCCAGTTTGCCGACCGCATCACCACCATTGCTGCAGAATTTTGGCAGTCGCCGGTGGACGTACAGTTTGTTCTTGACCCGCGTAACGGGCAGCTTAAAAAAACAGCAGGACCGAGTGCACCCGCGAACTTGTTGGCAGCGTCAGACGCCCCAATTGAGCGCGCAGCGCAGCCTGAGGAAACGCATTTACGCAGGGATCAGAGCCGAATTAATCCGGCGCTGACTTTCGACAGCTTTGTAACGGGCAAGGCCAATCAGCTGGCCCGTGCCGCGGCTATTCAGGTCGCCAGTAACCCAGGAATTTCTTATAACCCGCTATTTTTATATGGCGGTGTCGGACTGGGTAAAACCCACTTGATTCACGCCATCGGTAATCAGGTGTTGGCTGATAATCCCTCCGTCAAGATTCGTTACATCCATGCAGAGCAGTACGTGCGCGATGTGGTTACGGCTTATCAGCGCAAAGGCTTTGATGACTTCAAGCGCTATTACCATTCGCTGGATTTACTGCTGATCGATGACATCCAGTTTTTTGGCGGTAAAAACCGAACGCAAGAAGAATTTTTCTATGCCTTTGAAGCGCTGATCGCTGCCAAGAAGCAAATCATTATTACGAGCGATACCTATCCAAAAGAAATTACGGGTATGGATGATCGTTTGATCTCTCGCTTCGATTCAGGGCTGACGGTCGCTGTGGAGCCGCCCGAGCTAGAAATGCGCGTGGCTATCTTGTTGAAAAAAGCTGCGCTTGAGGGCGCCGCACTGTCGGATGACGTGGCGTTTTTTGTGGCGAAACATTTGCGTTCGAATGTGCGCGAACTGGAAGGGGCGCTACGCAAAATTCTTGCCTACTCGCGCTTTCACGGGAAAGACATCACGATTGATGTCGTTAAAGATGCATTGAAGGATTTATTGTCAGTGCAGAATCGACAGATCTCCGTCGAGAACATACAAAAAACCGTTGCTGACTTTTTTAATATTAAAGTCGCAGACATGTATTCAAAAAAGCGGCCAGCGAATATTGCGCGCCCACGGCAGATAGCGATGTACTTGGCGAAAGAGCTGACGCAAAAAAGTCTGCCGGAAATTGGTGAATTGTTTGGCGGCCGTGATCACACGACCGTGCTACATGCTGTAAGAAAGATTGCTGCAGATCGTAGTAAAAATCCCGAATGCAATCACGAGCTTCACGTGTTGGAGCAAACCTTAAAGGGCTGAGCTGGCATTAATCCAGAGCAGCAAATAAAAAAGAACCAAAAATGCTGATACAGAAAGCGACTCGCGAAAGGAACGCACGATGCTACTGGTAAAAATTCACAGGGACGCTTTGTTGCGGCCTCTGCAAATCGTGAGTGGTATTGTCGAGCGTCGGCACACATTGCCGATTCTCGCCAATATCCTCATCCGAAAAGATGGAGAGAACGTGTCCTTGTTATCAACGGACATAGAGGTGCAAATCAGCACCCACGCTGCCATCGGATCGGGAAAAGAGGTGGTTGCGACGACGGTCGCTGCTCGTAAGCTGTTGGATATTTTGCGCGCGCTTCCAGAAGCCGAAGTGTCGTTGTCGCTGACTAACAAGCGAATGACTATACAGAGCGGCAAATCACGCTTTGCTTTGCAGACGCAATCAGCGGAAGAGTTTCCAACGGTTGCGCAAGCAGAGCATTTTTCTGCCAAGGTTGAATTGCCGCAGAAGACACTGAAGCATCTGTTCAATATGGTTCATTTTTCTATGGCCCAGCAAGACATTCGTTATTACTTGAATGGATTGTTGTTGGTGGTCGATGGTAAGAATGTGATTGCAGTGGCTACGGACGGACATCGACTGGCGTTTTCACAAATCGTTACCGAGCAAGAGTTTGTTCGTCAGGAAGTGATTATTCCGCGCAAAACGATTTTGGAATTGCAGCGTCTATTGGAAGAAACTGATGATCCGGTTACTTTGCAGATTGCAACCAATCAGGTCAAGCTCGATTTCTCTGACATCGAACTGATCTCCAAATTAGTCGAGGGTAAATTCCCTGATTACACCCGCGTTATTCCTAAAGCGTACAAAAATAATTTTTCGATTGGCCGCGATGTTTTGCTGCGTTCACTGCAGCGTACAGCCATCATGACCTCAGATAAATTCAAGGGTGTGCGTTGCGTGATTGCGCCAGGCAGTTTGAAAATTAGTTCTACGAATGCCGATCAGGAAGAGGCGGTTGAAGAACTCGAAATCGATTACAGCGGCGACAGCGTCGATATTGGTTTTAATGTGACGTATTTGTTAGACGTCTTGAACAATTTGAAGTGCGATCAAGTCAGTATCTCGCTTGGCGATGCCAATTCGTCGGCATTGATTACCGTTCCAGATGATCCGAATTTCAAATATGTCGTTATGCCAATGAGAATTTAAAACACATCATTCGTAATTCGAAGGGGCCTGCAGGCCCCTTCGACGCATTTTTAACACAGTGATTTACTGCGCAATTGATTTATTAAGGTAGCCATGGCCGCAATTCCATCAGAAAACAGTACTCCGTCTAATCAGTATGGCGCGTCGTCCATTCAAATTCTTGAGGGCCTAGAAGCGGTTCGAAAACGACCTGGTATGTATATCGGCGATACGTCCGATGGCACCGGCTTGCATCATTTGGTATTCGAGGTGTTGGATAACTCTATCGATGAGTCCTTGGCTGGGCATTGCACCGAAATTGACGTCACCATCCATTCTGATAACTCGATTTCTATTCGCGATAATGGTCGCGGCATACCAACCGGTATCAAGTGGGATGACAAACACGAACCAAAGCGTAGCGCGGCTGAGATCGTGATGACCGAATTGCACGCAGGCGGTAAGTTCGATCAAAACTCATACAAAGTTTCAGGTGGCTTGCATGGTGTGGGCGTATCGTGCGTCAACGCACTGTCTAAAAAATTGCGTCTGACCATACGTCGCGATGGCAAACAATACTTCATGGAGTTTGCGCACGGCATTCCGCAAAATCGTGAAACAGAAACGCAAGAGGGCGTAGAAGTCTCGCCAATCAAGCTGGTGGGTGACACCGACAAGCGTGGTACCGAAGTTCATTTTTGGGCCGACGAAGAAATTTTCACTCACGTTGAATATCACTACGACATTCTCGCCAAGCGCATCCGCGAATTATCGTTTTTGAATAATGGCGTACACATTAAGCTGACTGACCAGCGTACGGGTAAAGAAGAAAGCTTCGCTTTTGAGGGCGGCACTCGCGGTTTTGTTGAGTACATCAACAAAAATAAAAACGTGTTGCATCCCAATGTGTTTCAGGCGACTGGCGAGCGTATGTCGGAACACAACACGCAAATTACGGTCGACGTATCCATGCAATGGAATGATGCGTTCAATGAGCAAGTGCTGTGCTTCACGAACAATATTCCACAGCGCGATGGCGGTACGCATTTGACCGGCTTGCGCGCAGCGATGACGCGAGTCATAAATAAATATATTGATGAACACGAGTTCGCAAAAAAAGCCAAAGTTGAAATCGCCAGCGATGATATGCGCGAAGGCTTAACCTGCGTCTTATCGGTCAAAGTGCCTGAGCCGAAATTTAGTTCACAAACCAAAGATAAGCTCGTTTCATCAGAAGTGCGCGGTCCGGTAGAAGAAGTCGTCGCTAAGACACTAACGGATTATTTGGCGGAGCGTCCGCATGATGCAAAAATTATTTGCGGAAAAATTGTTGAAGCAGCGCGTGCGCGTGAAGCTGCACGCAAGGCGCGTGAATTAACACGTCGTAAAGGCATCATGGATGGTTTGGGTTTGTCGGCTAAGCTGGCTGACTGCCAAGAGAAAGATCCCGCACTCTGCGAGTTATATATCGTCGAGGGCGACTCAGCGGGTGGTTCGGCTAAGCAGGGTCGCGACAGAAAATTTCAAGCCATTCTTCCCTTACGCGGCAAGGTGCTAAATGTCGAGAAGGCTCGCTTTGAAAAAATGCTTTCTTCTGAACAGATCACTACCTTGATCGCGACCCTGGGTACGTCGATTGGTGCGGATGAATTTAACATCGATAAATTACGTTATCACCGTATCATTATCATGACCGATGCGGACGTTGATGGTGCGCACATTCGTACCCTGCTATTGACCTTGCTGTATCGCCAGATGCCGCTATTGGTCGAGCGTGGTCATGTGTATATTGCGCAGCCACCGCTGTACAAAGTAAAGCATGGCAAAGACGAGCGCTACTTGAAAGACGATCTAGAAGAAGCCAGCTATATGATGCAAATCGCGCTCAATGATGCAGCGCTGGTGCCTACTGAAAATGCGGCAGCGATTGCCGGTGATGCTTTGGCTGAGTTGGTTCGTAAGTACAACACCGCGAACGCCATCATCATGCGCCTTTCACGCGTGATCGATGATGCGGCTTTGTCAGCCATCATGACGGGTGTCACGCTTGATCTTGATACCGCGGAGTCCGCGACGGCTTCTGCTGATTCGCTGGCGGCAGCCATTAACGATCCTGCGGTGAGTGTGACTGCAACCAGCGATGAGTTATCGGCGCGCCGCAGCTTGCGGATTGCGCGTCGCCATCACGGCAATTTAAAAATTAGTGTGATCGATGCTGAGTTTGTGCGCAGCGCGGATTACGGTTTGTTAGCTGAAGCAGCTGCAACGTTCAAAGGTTTAATCGGGCCGGGCGCGTCGGTGCGTCGTGGTACGGGCGAAAAGATACGTGAGTCAGCCATCGTCGATTTTCATCATGCGATGGCGTGGTTGCGTGACGAGGCAGAGCGTGGGGTTACCAAGCAGCGCTACAAAGGTTTGGGTGAAATGAATCCCGAGCAGTTGTGGGAGACCACCATGGATCCAACCGTGCGTCGTTTGTTGAGAGTTCAGATTGAAGATGCGATCGCGGCTGATCAAATCTTCACCACGCTGATGGGCGACGATGTTGAGCCACGACGAGCATTTATTGAGATGAATGCACTGGCAGCGGGCAATATCGACGTTTAATTCGCATCATCTTTGACTAAAAGTCATAAGTGAATCAACTGAACGATAGGCTTATTGATTTTTAGTGTGAATATACTGCCTCCAGATCCTTAATCTGGTTGGTCATGGCTATTCAGGCAATTCTTTTTGACGCTTACGGCACGCTCTTCGATGTCTATTCGATGGGCGTGCTGGCAGAGCGGCTTTTCCCCGGGCGCGGTAGCGCGCTGGCGGATCTCTGGCGTGACAAGCAGATTGAGTACACCCGTTTGCGCACGCTCTCCAATACCTACAAGCCCTTTTGGGAAGTTACGCAGGACGCGCTAATTTTTTCTTGCCGCAAGCTGGGCCTTGATCTCACGCTTGATGCGCAAAATCAGCTCATGGGCCAGTACGCGAAGTTGTCAGCCTTTCCCGAATGCGTCGACGTATTAACGCATTTGCGTGAACGTGGGATGAAGCTAGCCATACTTTCGAATGGCAATCCCGACATGCTAGAAGCGGCGGTTCATGCGGCAGGTATGGATGATTTGCTAAATGCGGTTTTGTCGGTGCATCTAGTAAAAAAATTCAAAACAGCTCCCGAAGCGTATCAACTAGGACCGGACACATTCGGCTTGGCAGCGAGAGATATGTTGTTTGTATCGAGTAATGCCTGGGATGTATGCGGCGCGGCTTGGTTTGGTTATCCAACTTTTTGGGTAAATCGCGCGAACGCTCCAATGGAAGAATTAGGTGTCACACCAAAAGGCAGTGGAACATCACTGAATGATTTGTTGAATTTTGTTGGCGCTGGGTAGTTGAAGCCAGCGCATTTTTTATGACTATTAACGCAGGAAAGACCAACGCTATGACTAAACGAACTGATTGCCATGGATTGCAGGTAGATACCGTTCTTCAGAACTTTATTGATGACAAGGTTTTACCGGGCACAGGTTTGACAAGCGATGCGTTTTGGAAGGGATTCGCGCAAATTGCGAATGACTTAGCACCCAAAAATGCAGCGTTGTTAGCTGAGCGCGATCGTTTACAACATGAACTCGATGCATGGCATAAAGCGCATCCAGGACCGATTGCTGATGTCACTAAGTACCGCGAATTTTTGGAATCGATTGGTTATCTGGTGCCGGTGCCAGAGCAAGTACAGGTAACAACAGAAAATGTCGACGCTGAATTATCAGTCACGGCTGGCCCACAATTGGTGGTGCCTATTTTAAATGCACGTTATGCGTTGAATGCTGCTAATGCGCGTTGGGGCTCTTTGTACGATGCCTTGTATGGAACCGATGCGATTCCAGAAAACGATGGTGCAACTCGCGCCGGTGGATATAACCCCGTGCGTGGCGCGAAGGTGATTGCCTTTGCTAGGAATTTTTTAGATCAATCCGCACCGTTGGCGAGTGGATCACATGCCAACGCAACTGCGTATGTAGTGAATGCTGGTCAGCTGGCCGTTACGCTTAAAGATGGCAGCACGGTCGGTTTAAAAGACGCGGCTAAATTTATAGGCTATCAAGGCGATGCATCGTCACCTTCATCGGTGCTGTTAAAAAATCACGGAATTCATATCGATATCCGTATTGATCGCACCACTCCGATTGGAAAAACCGATGACGCAGGTATATCTGATCTCGTCATTGAATCAGCATTGTCGACTATTCTTGATCTCGAAGATTCAGTCACCGTGGTTGATGGTGCAGATAAAGTAGTGGCCTACGAAAATTGGCTAGGTATTTTAAAAGGCACGTTGGTTGAAAGCGTGAGTAAGGGTGGCAAAACATTTGATCGCACATTGAATGCTGATCGTGAGTACAAGGGCGCCAACGGACAAACCGTAAAACTGCATGGCCGCTCATTACTGTTTTTACGAAATGTAGGTCATTTGATGACGAATCCGGCAATTTTGATGGCCGATGGAAAAGAGATCCCTGAAGGTATTTTGGATGCGGTGGTAACGACGACGATTGCGCTGCATGACTTGAAGCGTCCTTCAACTCAGACAATAGGAAATACGCGTACGGGTTCAGTCTATATCGTTAAGCCAAAAATGCATGGCCCGAAAGAGGTTGCGTTTGCAGCGGAATTGTTTGGTCGTGTTGAAGCCATGCTTGGTTTGAAAGAGAACACGGTTAAGTTGGGGATCATGGATGAAGAGCGTCGTACATCGACTAACTTGAAAGCCTGTTTGAAAGAAGCATCAAAACGCGTGGCTTTTATCAACACGGGGTTTTTAGATCGCACGGGCGATGAAATGCATTCGTCGATGACGGCTGGTCCAATGATGCGCAAAGGCGATATGAAATCGTCAACCTGGCTCTCCGCGTATGAGCGCAGTAATGTGTTGACCGGTCTTTCATCCGGTATGCGCGGCCGTGGTCAGATCGGTAAAGGTATGTGGGCGATGCCTGATTTGATGGCAGCAATGATTGAGCAAAAAATTGGTCATCCAAAAGCCGGTGCAAATACCGCTTGGGTACCCTCACCAACCGCAGCGACATTGCATGCGATGCATTACCACCAAGTCGATGTGGCAGAAATTCAGCAGCAACTAGAAAAGGTGGATGCTCCAACAGAGCTTAAGAAATTGCGTGATGAGCTATTGATGATTCCAGTGGTAGCCAAACCGACATGGTCAGCAGCGGATATTCAGCAAGAGCTAGATAACAATGCGCAAGGCATTTTGGGTTATGTGGTTCGTTGGGTCGAGCAAGGCGTGGGTTGTTCCAAAGTGCCGGATATTCACAACGTAGGTTTGATGGAAGATCGTGCCACCTTACGTATCTCGAGTCAGCATATCGCTAATTGGTTATTGCACGGTGTGGTGACCGAGGCTCAGGTAAAAGAAACGCTGGAGCGCATGGCTAAAGTGGTTGATGGTCAAAATTCGGGTGATCCGTTTTATCGTCCGATGGCGATTAATTTGTCGACATCTCACGCATTTCAAGCCGCTAGCGATTTAGTTTTTAAAGGGCTGGATCAGCCCGCTGGTTATACCGAACCGCTATTGCATGCCTGGCGCTTAACGTTCAAAAAAGAAGTGCTGCGTGCTTAACTCATTAAACTAAGCACAAAAAATAAAGCCAGCGATAAGCTGGCTTTATTTTTATAAGTAACGCTTACTTTAAGCAGCGAGTTTTATTTCGCTAGTATCAGAAACAGGGCTCCGGATTAAATGATCAAACGCACCTAATGCGGCCTTAGATCCTTCACCCATAGCGATAATAATTTGCTTGTAGGGCACGGTGGTTACATCGCCGGCTGCGAATACACCGGGTACAGACGTTTGACCTTTAGGATCAACTTCAATTTCACCGCGCGCAGACAAAGCCAGCGTACCTTTCAGCCAATCTG
>JACCED012095817.1_pt1 | contig 13539 bp, 12 predicted proteins | sample 7455021 | NCBI WGS metagenome assembly JACCED01 (sample SAMN15323456, study PRJNA562643) | freshwater metagenome | isolation source: river surface water | place: USA:Blue River Watershed | collected 2017-08-19 | reverse complement strand
TAGGGATCAAGGCAAGGACCTGCGGCAGTCGAAGAAAACCGGTTTCGGGCAGGTGGGAACGGGGCTGATTCATGGTGAGCATCTCTGGTGAATTGAGGATGCTCGCTATTGAATAGCAGGCTCTTTGCGCGCGATAGACGCGCTACGCGCAGGCTGCTCCTTGTGCGCGGACAGGGAGTGACAAGCTATACCGACATTGCGGTCAATGAGGGTGTGCGTCCCTTGCGCTCGTCATAAATCCACTTGGCTACGGTGCGCGGTGCTTTGCAAACTTGCACAGCGATGGCCTGCGCTGCAGCCTCGACACTGGGATAGTGACGCGAGGTGTAGAGCTCAATGGCACGCAACCGCGCAGCATTATTGGTCCTGTGTTTTTCGATTGCGGCGGCTTGGGCTTGGCGGGAGATGCTTGTTTTGATTGCCGTTTTGATTTCGTCTCCCGCATTGGGCAGCAAAATCTGGAACAGGCGTTCAGTGCTGTGGTCATTGAACAGTTTCTCTGCCATGCACAGTGCCTCCATCGCATCGATGGCACATTGACCTGCAACTTCCATCTGGCTATGGGAGATGGCCATCGCACAGTCGGCCACCAGCCACAAGGTCAAGACGGCAAACGCATGATGGCGATGCGCAAATTGTTCATCTGGCAATGGCCGATCACCGTAGGCATGAATGTATTCATGAAGCCATTGACCATCGCTGCGCTGCTCTCGCCTCATCCCATCCTCGTCCAGGGCCTGCGCATTGGCTGAAGAAAGCCCTCGGTCAATGATCCACTCGACATCGTGAGCCAGTTTATTGATTTGCTTGGATGACGCCCCGTGCAGCAGCGCTCTGGCGCGCTCGGCAATATTGGGCAGACCAGCGAAGGCCACCGTCGGGACCACGCCATCAAGTGGATCAAATTGTTGGAATTGGTCGCGGTAAGGCATGGCACATGAAGGCGTGAGGTTGAGTACGGACGTTTGAGGCATTTCAGAATACCGTCAGGACGTACGCGCAGTTGCGTGCCTATTTCTACGTGCCGCCACGGTTTACCTGCACCCCCTCGAATTCACGCTAAATACCCACGACATACCAGACGGATGTGATGGTCGTGACGGTTGTGACGATGAATCCCTCTTGTTTAACCTTCAAATCACACGCATATGCCAGGTGGATTTGACTGTCACACACGCATTGATGAATGTTCTGGTGTTTTCGGCGGTGTTAAGTGTCAGGGTGTGATGGTCCAGCGCGTGAGCATATTCACGTTTTGCCAACGTTAAACAATAGAGCAGGACCGTCACCACCATCACAACCATCACAGAACTGGGTCGGCGTGACGATGGTGACGATCGTGATGGTGAATTCCCATTGTTTGGGGTGCTGAAAACGCACACATGTCCGTCACGGGCACCGTCACAACAATTTCTGGGTCCTTCCCGGTCAAGTTCCTATGCGGGGGGCAAAGGCCCGAGATTTCGCTACTGGCAGCCCTGAAATCCGGGTTCGCAGTTTGCGTCGGGTTCGCACCAAATTTCTTTCTGCAGTTGTGACACACTGATAAACTGTCGACTCATAGTCCGTTGAACTGGATATAAAGAATGAAGCGCTGCGTAGTCGGAATTCGTCGGCCTGATGGGCGGGCTGGACCTGTCACGGCGAAGGAAATGCCGATGATTTGGTTTCCTTCAATGGCCACAATGGCTGCGGTGCTGTCTGAAGACAACCAGGCTTTGTTGCGGCTTATTTGTGAAAAGCGGCCCAAATCTTTGACAGGACTGGCTGAGCTCACAGGTCGCCAGGTGCCGAACTTGTCCCGTACTTTGCGCATGATGGAGGGCTATGGCTTGGTGGCATTGAAAAAAAACGTTCGCGAGATTGAGCCAATCGCATTGGCGACAAGTTTCAAAATTTTGATCAATTGAAAGATGTCGCAATGAAAGGACCTGCAATTCGAGATGGAGTGATCACCGAAGCGGATACCTGCCGCGAATTCGTCACGCCTCTGCTGGTCGAAGCAGGCTGGGGCGCGGCCCCACACGCGATTGGCGAACAGCGCAGTTTCACCAATGGTCGCATCATCGTGGCGGGCGGCAAGGTCCGCCGTGGTAAGCAGAGGCGCGCCGACTACCTGTTGTACTATCGTCGGGACTTTCCCCTCGCCGTGGTCGAAGCCAAGGAAATTGGATTGCCTGCGGAAACTGGTGTGCAGCAGGCTCGCGAGTACGCGGAAATTCTCGGTCTCAAGTTTGCCTATGCCACCAACGGCCACCGCATCATCGAGATTGACTACACCACTGGCACCGAGCGTGAAGTAGATCGCTACGCTACGCCTGACGAGTTGTTCGCCAGGTTAACGGCATCGGCGCAGTTGCCGCAGAACACATCGTCACACCTGCTCGAGCCCTTCAACCTTGTCTCGGGCAAGGTGCCGCGCTATTACCAGCAGATTGCGATCAATCGAGTCATCGAATCCATCCTGCTCGGGCAAAAACGCATTCTCGCCACACTGGCCACCGGCACTGGCAAGACCTGCGTGGCATTCCAGATTTGCTGGAAGTTGTGGAACAGTCGCTGGAACCGCACCGGCGAGCACCGCCGTCCCAAGATTCTGTTCTTGGCCGACCGCAACATTCTGGTCGATGACCCGATGGCCAAGATGTTCGCGCCCTTTGGTGATGCCCGGCACAAGATCGTAGGCGGCGACACCAGCCAGAGCCGGGACATGTACTTCGGCATCTATCAGGCGCTGGCCACAGCCAGCGCAGATGTATTCCGCCAATATCGCCCGGACTTCTTCGACCTGATCATCATCGACGAATGTCATCGTGGCTCCAGTCGCGATGAGAGCGCCTGGCGTGCGGTACTCGATTATTTCGAGCCCGCCGTCCAGTTCGGCATGACCGCCACACCGCTGCGCGAGGAATCCCGCGATAGCTACGAATACTTCGGCAACCCGGTCTACACTTACAGCCTGCGCCAAGGCATTGAGGATGGATTTCTGGCCCCGTACCGCGTGCACCGTGTCATCACCACGGTGGATGCTGCAGGCTGGCGCCCCAGCAAGGATGAACTGGACCGCTACGGTCGCGAAGTACCTGATGACGAGTACCAGACCAAGGACTTCGAACGTGTGGTCGCGCTGCGCTCGCGCACCCGGGCGATGGCCCGCCACCTGACCGACCTGCTCAAAGGCACGGATCGGTTCGCCAAGACCTTGGTGTTCTGTGTTGACCAGGAACACGCCGCCGAAATGCGACAGGAATTGATCAACCTCAACAGCGATCTGGTCAAGCAGTACCCCGATTACGTCTGCCGCGTTACCGCCGACGAGGGGGCAATTGGCCTCACCCATCTTTCGCACTTTCAGGACGTGGACAAACCCACGCCGGTCATCCTCACCACCTCCCAACTGCTGACCACCGGGGTCGATGCCGAGATGGTCAAGAACGTTGTGCTGGCGCGTGTGGTTGGCTCACGCTCCGAGTTCAAACAGATCGTCGGGCGTGGCACGCGGTTGAAGGTGGATTACGGCAAAGAGTATTTCAACATCATCGACTTCACCGGTACGGCCACGCGTCACTTTGCTGACCCCGATTTCGACGGCGATCCAGTGCGCATCGAAGAAGTGACAGTTGATGAATCGGGCGAGGTTGTCGAAACCGCAGCAGAAGAAGTGTCTGGCGTGGCAGAGCCCGAAGCGGAGTACGTGGTCGAGCCGAAACAGGACGGTGAATCAGGTGGCAGTGAAATCATCACGGAGCCCCTGGCAGAACCCCGCAAGTTCTATATCGACGGCGGCGAAGTCGAAGTGATTGGCCATCTGGTCTACGACCTCGATACCGATGGCAAAAAGCTACAGGTGGTCAAATACACCGAGTATTCAGGCCGTGCTGTACGCACCCTGTACCCGACTCGAGAGGCGTTGCAATCGGCATGGGCCAATCCGGACACCCGCGCCGAGGTACTGCGTGAGCTGACCGAACGTGGCATCAGCTTCGAGGGACTGGCCGCCAGCAGTGAACAGCCCGATGCCGATCCGTTCGACTTGCTTTGTCATCTGGGCTGGAATGCACCGCTACTTACTCGTCGCCAGCGTGCGGAGGCTGCCAAACGTCAGGCCCAAGACCTGTTCTCTCAACATGGCGAGACCGCCCGTGAAATTCTGTCGCTTCTGCTCGATCGCTACGTCGAGCGCGGCATTTTGCAATTCAATGCGTTGTCCGAGCTGATGAAGGTACAACCCTTCGACCGTTACGGTAGTCCTTCCGAAATCGCCACCCGCCACTTCGGCGGCGTGCGCGGCATGAAGGACGCTGTATCTCGGTTACAGACCGCGCTGTACCAATAACGAGAATCTGATCCAATGGCCAAAGCCACTACAACCACCGAAAAGAAAACCCGCGCGCCACGCAAAGCCAAAACGCCGCTCACCACGCGCGAAAACCTGTCTGCGCTGATCGGTACCGCCCGCAAGATTCTTCGGAAGGACAAAGGCCTCAATGGTGATGTGGACCGCCTACCACTGCTCACCTGGGTGATGTTCCTCAAGTTCCTCGACGACCTCGAGATCGACCATGAGGAAGAGGCCGAGCTCGACGGCAAGCGGTATCAGCCCATCATCGAATCTCCCTATCGCTGGCGCGACTGGGCCGCGCGTGAGGATGGCATCACTGGCGACGAACTATTGGCGTTCATCAGCCAGGAAGTCACGGTGCGCGCCGACGGCAGCACCGGCAAAGGCCTGTTCGCCTATCTGCGTGGTTTGGCGGGCGAAGGCGAAAAGGGCAGCCAGCGCGAAGTCATCGCCAACGTATTCAAGGGCGTGCAGAACCGCATGGTCAGTGGCTACCTGCTGCGGGACATCATCAACAAGATCAACGGCATCCATTTCTCGGCCAGCGAAGAAATCCACACCCTCTCGCACCTGTATGAATCCATGCTGCGCGAAATGCGTGATGCAGCGGGCGACGCCGGCGAGTTCTACACCCCCCGCCCGGTGGTGCGCTTCATGGTGCAGGTCAGCGACCCGCGCTTGGGCGAGACGGTGCTGGACCCGGCCTGTGGCACAGGCGGATTTTTGGTCGAAGCCTACGACCATATCGCCCCGCAGGTGAGTTCGCCCGAGCAGCGTCGCAGCCTGCAACGCGACACCCTCTATGGTCAGGAAGCCAAGCCGCTGCCCTACATGCTGGCGCAGATGAACCTGCTGCTGCATGGGCTGGAAGCCCCACAGATCGCCTATGGTAATACGTTGGATCACCGGATCAACGAAATCGGCCACAGCGAGCGCGTGGACGTCATCCTCACCAACCCACCCTTCGGCGGTGAGGAAGAGGTCGGCATCAAGGCCAACTTCCCGCCCAATATGCAGACGGCGGAAACTGCGCTGCTGTTCCTGCAGTACATCATGCGCAAATTGCGTGTGGCAGGGGCACCGGTGCCCGGTAGAAAACCGGTGGATCGTGGTGGCCGTGCTGCCGTGGTGGTGCCCAACGGCACCCTGTTTGGCGATGGCATCAGTGCCGTCATCAAGGAGGAAATGCTCAAGGAGTTCAAACTCCACACCATCGTGCGCCTGCCTCAGGGCGTGTTCGCCCCGTACACCGACATCCCGGCCAATCTGCTGTTCTTCGAACGCGGCGGCCCCACCGACACCATCTGGTACTACGAGCTGCCGCTGCCCGAGGGGCGCAAGAAATACAGCAAGACCGCGCCACTGCAATTCGAGGAATTTTCCTCGGCCCTGGCGTGGTGGAGCAACCGGGAAGAAGGCCCGCAGGCCTGGAGCGTAGACTTTGCCGCCAAGCGTGCTGCCGCCGTCGAGGCCGCCACGCCGCACTGGCAGCGGGCTGAGGCCGAACGCAATGCCGCCATCGCCTTGGGCAAACCCATGCGTGAGTTGGAGCAGGCTATCCAGTCCGCCGCCAACGGCCAGAAGACTGAGCTGCAAGACCGCCTGAAGACGCTCAAGGGTGAGCAATTGGCTCACGAGCAGACTGCCAAATCCGCCCAAGCCGAGGGTGATGCACTGTACTGGCCGATTTTCAATCTGGATCTGAAAAATCCTAACGCGAAGACCGGGCTGGAGCACGCCGATCCGAAAGACCTGATCGCATCGATGCGCAGCCACGAGGCCGAAGTCATGCGACTTTTGGGCGAGATCGAAGCCTTGGTAACCGAGGTGCAGGCATGACCGACCGCACCACGCCAGTCCCGTCGGATCAGGCCGACTACGCTGCCGTCCACACCGACATCGTCGCCCTGCTGGAATCGACCCGCCGCGCTGCCGCGCGCAGCGTTAATGCGCTGATGACGGCCAGCTATTGGGAAATTGGCCGCCGCATTGTCGAGTTTGAACAGGGCGGGCAAGAGCGCGCCGAATACGGCGAGGCCTTGCTGCTGCGCCTTGCTTCAGATCTGTCTGCCCGTTTTGGCTCAGGCTTCAGCAGGCGCAATTTGCAGCAAATGCGCCTTTTCTACCTGGCTTGGCCGCCTGAAAAGATTTGGCAGACACCGTCTGCCAAATCTCCAACCCCCCAAATCCTCCAGACACCGTCTGGAGAATCTTCACGGGTGGGCACTCTTCAGACGGTGTCTGGACAATCCCCGGATCTGTCAGCCTTGGCCCAAGCCTTTCCGCTGCCCTGGTCAGCCTACGTGCGCCTGCTCTCGGTCAAAAACCCGCAGGCCCGCGCCTTTTACGAAACCGAAACGTTGCGTTGCGGCTGGTCGGTGCGCCAGCTCGACCGGCAGGTGAACAGTCAGTTTTACGAACGCATTGCGCTGTCACACAACAAGGCCGCGATGCTCGAAAAAGGCGAAACAGCTGAACCCGGTGACACCATTACACCCGAGCAGGCCATCAAAGACCCCTTCGTGCTGGAGTTCCTCGACCTCAAGGACGAGTATTCCGAGTCCGACCTTGAAGACGCTTTGATCCGGCATCTGGCTGACTTCCTGCTGGAGCTAGGTGACGACTTCGCATTTGTCGGCCGCCAGCGTCGCCTGCGGTTGGACGACAGCTGGTTTCGCATCGACCTGTTGTTCTTTCATCGCAGCCTGAAATGCCTGCTGGTTATCGACCTCAAGGTTGGCCAGTTCAGTTATGCCGATGCCGGGCAGATGCACATGTACCTTAATTACGCCCGTCAACACTGGATGAAGCCCGGCGAGAACCCGCCCATCGGGCTGATCCTGTGCGCAGGCAAAGGTAGCAACGAAGCCCATTACACGCTTGAAGGTTTGTCCAACAAGGTGCTGACGGCTGAATATCGGACGGCGCTGCCGGATGAAAAATTGCTGGCCGAGGAGCTGGAGAAAACGCGGCGCGAGTTGGAAGCACGGCGCATTGCGCGTGGTGGCGATTCGGAGGGCGGCGTATGAAGGCGTGGCCGAGGCTCAAGATTGGCGAATTACTTACTCGAGTAAAAGACGACGTTCAGATCGACGACTTCACCACTTACGGCCGAATCACCATTCGAATGGCTGGCAAAGGCGTAACGCTTCGAGATCGCGTGGTTGGTAGTGAGATCGGCACGAAACGCCAGTTCATTGCACGCACTGGGCAGTTCGTCTTATCCAAAATCGATGCACGCAACGGTGCATTCGGTGTACTGCCCGACGACTGTGACAACGCTATTGTTACGGGAAATTTCTGGGTTTTTGACATCGATCACAGCCGGCTCGACAGCCAATTTTTCAACTACCTGTCCAAGTCACCAGAGTTTGTTGCCGCATGCGTTGCAGCCAGTGATGGCACAACAAATAGACGCTACCTCCAAGAAGATGCATTCTTAGACATGGTGGTTCCGACTCCAGATTTGACTGAGCAACATGCCCTCGTTGACCACCTCGACGCGCTGGCCGAGAAAACCCGGCAGGTCGAAGCGCATCTGGATGCCGTAGAGCGCGACGCCGAACATCTGCTGGCCCTGCGCTTTCGCGATGCCATTGCCAACGCACCGCTGCGGTCGATGGCGGAAGTGACGCCTCTGGTGCGTCGGGAAGTTGTCATCGATCCAGAGAAAAGCTACACGGAGCTGGGCGTGCGCAGTTTCTACAAGGGCGCATTTCACCGGCGCACCGTTCCGGGCTCGGATTTCTCATGGCAGGACTTGTATCGGGTTCAGACTGGTGATCTGATTTTCAGCAACATCATGGCTTGGGAGCAGGCTATCGCCATTGCGCAACCCGAGGATGACGGTTGTGTTGGCAACCATCGCATGCTCACTTGCGAGGCCAATGTAGACCTTGCGGTCCCAGGCTTCCTCTGGTACTACTTCACCACCGAAGAAGGTTTCGCAAAAATTTACGCAGCATCGCCAGGTACAGCCGCCCGTAACCGAACCATGACGGCTCCTTCGCTTATGGCCATCGATGTGCCCACGCCTCCGCTCGACGTGCAGCTAACCTTCGACCGCCTGCAAGCCGAAGTCGCTGCCCTCAAGGCTAAACACAGCGCCATCCGCGAAGCCAACGCCGCGCTCTTGCCCGCGACGCTGGAACGGGTGTTTACACAATAAAAGGGAGAACAGGATGAACGCCGCCAACAACAGTGCACCCAGCGAGCCGCCCGTGCCCGATTCTGTCAGGGCGCATCCGGCATGGTTCCGGTTGATCGATCAGAAAAATTGGTACGACAGCAAGAGCCAGCACTGCCAGCGCTGGTACAAACGCTTGAAGCTTGCGCAGGTGGCATTGGCGGTATTGATCCCGGCCACCAGCCTGTTGCCTGCCGACTGCGCCAAGTGGGCAGCATCGATTGCTGGCATTTTGATCGCCGTGCTGGAGGCTGCTCAGCAGATGAACCAGTACTCGACCTTGTGGGTCACCTACCGCGCCACCGCTGAACGCCTCAAGCACGAGCAGTACCTGTTTCTCTCCAATGCTGGCCCCTACAAAGGGTTGGCCGAGGCTGATCGACTGATTGCCTTAGCGGAAAGGGTCGAGGAACACGTCTCGACAGAGCACGCCAACTGGTTCAACGAAACCCGGCGTAGCGCCACCGCCAAGTCGGAGGGCAAGGGATGACCGTGCGCCGTCCGCTTGAACTGGACATCGGCGGCAAAGCCCTGCCGCTGCCCGTTTACTTCCCTTCGATTTCCTCGGTCAAAACCGCGCTGCAACCGGCGGATTACCTGCAAGTGCTGGCCTCGCTGGTCGGCATCAATAGGCAGTTTCTGGTTTCTGCGTTCGACCTAGCCGCTCTTGATAAGCAGGAAGATGCTGCCAAGTTGCTGAAAGCGTCGCGTGATGCCGGAGCCGTGACACTGATGGATTCGGGCAACTATGAGAGCTTCTGGAAAGATGCTCGGGAGCAGTGGCGGCAGCCCTCATTTCATCAGATGCTGGCTGGGTTTCCTTGCGATCTCGCTTTCGGCTTTGATGAACAGCAGCCGCCCGCAGATGCCAACGAGCACGTGGCGCTGGTGGTGGCACGCTGGAAAGAAGACCAAGCTGCTGCCGGTTCTTGCCAGATTGTGCCGATTATTCACGGCGAAGCCCAGGACTTGCCCGATCTGTGTCATGCCGTCGCTGCGCAGACCGGCGTTTCCATGTTGGCTGTCGCGGAACGCCGTCTGGGCGATGGCGTGATCGACCGGGCTCGAAGCGTGCTTGCCATTCGCAACGCGCTCAACCAACTGGATCGCTATGTGGCCGTGCACCTGCTTGGCACGGGCAATCCGATTTCGATTGCACTGTATTCGGCAATGGGCGCGGATAGCTTCGATGGTCTGGAGTGGTGCCAGACGGTCGTTGATCACGACACGGGCCTGCTTTACCACCTGTCGCAGGCGGATTTCTTCGCCAAGCAGACCGTGTGGTCCGAAGCGGGACTTTCATTTCAGGCGCGCACGCTGGTGCACAACCTGGAGTTCTATACTTCGTGGATGCAACGACTCCGGACGGCCATCGCCAACGAAACGGTGGTTGATTTCTGCCGCCATAATTTCCCCGCACATGTGTTTCGCCACTGTGCCGCAGAGTTTGGCTGGAGTGATTCATGAATGCCGAAATCATCAATCGCACCATCGATGCGATGTGCAGCGAGATCAAGGCTCAAGGTGGGTCAGCGCTCAATTGGCGACTGCTGACCGAAGATGAAATGCTGTACGAAGCAGCGATTTGCATCTTCGGTAGCCAGATGCAGTTCGAGATGGCGGTTGCCACCGCCGACCGACTTCGGGAGCGGGGCTTGTTGTTCTCAAAGCAACTGACAGGCATGACCGATTGCGAAGTACAGATTCTTGATGCACTCAGCCAGCCGTTATCTGTACCGGGCAAGGACGGGGGCGTGCGTACAGTGATGCCACGATTCCGCAACCGGTTGGCATCGTTGCTCGCCACTACGGTCACAGAAATGTATGGCAAGGGGCATTTTCTGCGTAGACTACTTTTTGCTGCCGACAACGCCAAGGATGCTCGAAAGGCACTGATGCTGAACGTTTGGGGGTTCGGACCGAAACAAGCCAGTCTCTTCTTGCGGCGCATCGGCTACTGCGCCGATCTCGCAGTGCTGGATGTGCATGTCCTCGACTACCTGCATCTGACGCGCGGGATCAGAATTGCACCGGGCCGACTGGGACGCCTGTCCTGTTACGAAGAAGTCGAAGATACATTTCGTGAGATTGCCTCCCGGTTTGGACACTCGTTGGGCTGTGTCGATCTGGCGACTTGGCTGACGATGCGCGTCGCTAAACGGGAGGCCTATCTGTGAGTTTTGTGAATCTCGTTTCGGGCGGTCTTGATTCGACCCTGATTGGCGTTATGGCCAGGGAAGACCACATCGACCACTTTCCATTGTTCATTGATTACGGGCAGCGGGCAGCCGCCAAGGAGTGGGCGACATGCCAAGCCGTCCATCGGCAGCTTGGGCTTCCCGTACCAACAAGGATGGATCTCAGCGGCTTTGGGCAAGTCATTGCCTCTGGCCTGACGAATGTCGGCATGGACGTGAAAGAGGACGCTTTTACACCGGGCCGGAATTTTCTGTTCCTGCTGATGGGTAGCGCCTACGCCTATCAGGTTGGCGCATCGTCGGTCGCCATTGGCTTGCTGGCCGAACAATTCAGTCTGTTTCCCGATCAACGCCAACCCTTTCTCGTTCAGGCTGAGCAGGCCATTGCGGCAGCGATGGGACGCCAGATCAAAGTGCTCACACCCCTGATCGAATTTGGCAAGGCTGATGTCGTTCGGCTTGCGACAGAAAAAGGCGTGGCGGGGACCTACTCGTGCCATACCGGCAACAGCCAATCATGTGGTCGTTGTATTGCCTGTCTCGAGTTTCAATTCAACGAAGGAGAATGAACATGGGTGGCGGTTCTGGTGGCGGTTTGTTCAGTTCGGATATAAAAAGCCTTGAGGACAAGGTGAAGCAACGGCTTGCCGAAGCCAAAGATGACGTGAGCAGGCACGTGTTCATAAGCTTTGATCACGATGACTTGGATGAAGTAAATCTACTTCGTGGTCAGGCAAAAAACGATAAAACGGACCTGCAGTTTGATGATCATTCGGTCAAAGAGCCCTATGACAGCACCAATGCCGATTACATCAAGCGGAGCATTCGTGAAAAAATTGATCGCTGCTCGGTCACGTTGGTGTATCTCACTGACAAGACCGCTGCCAGCAAATGGGTCAATTGGGAGATCGAGGAAAGCCTGAAACGCGGCAAGGGCGTCATTGGTGTTTACAAGGGAGACACGCCTCCAGCTAAAACCCCGCCAGCATTTCAGCAGAACGGTTGCAAGGCCGTGAAGTGGGAGCATGCCGCCATGACCAAAGCGATTGAAGACGCCAGCACCAAACGCTGATCTGGTGTGGTGCTATCGCACCCGACGGATTGAGGAGTTCCTGCAAGAACTGGAGATGACCGAAGGGCGCTCCACCCGTCCCACCAGGAAAGTCCCCACATGTCACCCTGCAAGTCGGAATGTTGCTTTTGCGGGTAGATGGGGAGATGGCCCGGTAAGCCATTCAAGATGCGCTGGGGTTAGTGTTGTTCATTACGCAATGCCGTACTTGACGAATTGATTGCTATCTCGACTGAGAAGCAGCATCAGCTTGGGATGAATGAATAATTTTTCTTTCCCTAGAGTCATCTCTCGAAGAACACCTTTTTCTGTCAGTTCCTTTAGATAGCGCGATGCTGCTTGGCGTTTGGCCACACCTTTGTTCACCAAGTCTGAGATTCGGCAATAAGGTTGCTCAAAAATCACATCGACGAGTTCTCTCGAGTAAATCTTGGGCAAGTTGTTGCGGACATGTACCGTGGTGTGCTCCGCTAAATCTCTGATGGCTCCAATTTTTTCAGTTGTCCAACGTGATGTGTCTTCTACGGCCTTCAGCATGAAGAGGACCCATGATTCCCAGTCGTGATCTTTCGTGACAGCGAGTAACAGACGGTAGTAGTCAGGTTTGTTCTGAATGATGTGACGGCTCAAATACAGGATGGGTAACTGAAGCAGGTCCTGTTGAATCAAAAAAAGTATGTTGATCACGCGCCCTGTACGGCCATTGCCGTCACTGAACGGATGAATAGCCTCAAATTGGTAATGCGCTACGGCCATGCGGATAAGGGGATCAATGTCTACTTCGTTATGAATGAAACGTTCCCAATTTGCCAGCATGTCACGCAGCAACGCCTCACCTTCAGGCGGCGTGTAAATGATTTCGCCCGTTTTATCATTTTCAAGTTGCGTGCCCGGAGTCTTGCGGATATCCATGTCCACAGCTTTGAGGGTTCGGCAAATCTCGACAGCCGTGGCCGTGCAAAGTGGGCGTTCTTTTAGTGACTGATACCCCCGGTGCAGAGCGGATCTGTATCTAAGCGCTTCTTTGGTCGCAGGGTCAGCTTGACCGTGCCCATCGGTCTGGGCGTGTTGAAACAACTTGTCCGTTGTGGTGACAATGTTCTCAATCTCAGAGCTGTCCTTTGCCTCCAGCAACGGGATCGTATTGATCAACATGGTCTGATTCGGAATCAGCTCTGCTGCTTGCTTGAGTTCAGCCAGGGCTGCGCGGGCTGTGATGCAAGCTTTCAGTACCGCGCGACTTTCCAGTTCCTGCGGAGGCGGGAGTGGTGGGAGTTGGTTATGGGGCTTGTCTGGGCGCCACGCAACTGGTTCGGCGTTTGTCATGTTCTCGTAACTCATTTTTATCGACACGTTCTCATCATATGTCGCTTCTGGCGACATGTCCAGATAATGTGTCGATATTTCTAAATTCCAGCGACACGTTCTGGTGACGTGTCGTTGAGGACGACATATCCGAAAAACGTGTCGATAAAACGGAAATTTGTCGACATGACGAGGCTGTGCCAACGGGTCGCCTCGACCAACAATTGCTCCGATTGCTTCCTATTCCGATAACACCAGAATCCCAAGACACTGGTTGAATTCGCAGTGGTTGAGCTAGTCAGCCACACAGCACCAAAAAATTGAAAGGCCCTGATCTCTGATCCGGGCCTTTTTCTTTGCCTGTCGTGGATGCGCTGATCCGGCCGCGTGGGCATCAAGGGGTTCGGTTCAACACCTTGATTCGAATGGCCGTGAC
>JACCED011645157.1_pt1 | contig 13545 bp, 18 predicted proteins | sample 7455021 | NCBI WGS metagenome assembly JACCED01 (sample SAMN15323456, study PRJNA562643) | freshwater metagenome | isolation source: river surface water | place: USA:Blue River Watershed | collected 2017-08-19 | reverse complement strand
GCATGAACAAATTGAAGGATAGCTTGGCACAATCGGGCATGACAGTTGCTAATGTCTGGGTGAACAGTGAAAACCAGCAAAAGTCTGGCGGAAACTCGACACCACGTCAAAACTCGGGCTCTGAGACAAATGCCAGCGCCCCAGTGACGGAAGTCGCTGCCGCTGAGTCGCGCATCAAAGAACTTAGATCCTCTGATGCTTGGGACACACTGGCCTAACATGTAAACTGAAAACGCCCGGTACGTCCGGTGTCAATTTGAATAGATAGAGGTGCCCCATGGCAACAGCAGCCCCAGAAGAAGCTACAGAAGTCGCGGAAGAAGCGCCGAAAAAGAAGAAACCCATTTTGCTGATCATTGGCGGCGTGGTGGGCTTGATCGTGCTCATCGTGGCGGTGGTGCTGGGCACCCTGTATTTCACAGGCTACTTCAATCCCAAACCCGTGATCGATGCAGAGCATGCTGAGGCAGATGCCCATGGTGACAAAAAAGACGACAAGAAGCCAGGCAAGAAAACCAAAGACTCGCCAGAGCTCACACGCTTTGAGTACACCTACATGCAAATTGAACGCGAGTTCTTGGTCAATGTGAGTGGCTCCAAAAAAGTGATGTCGGTCCAAATAGCCGTCATGACCCACTACGACGAGCGTGTGTTTGAAAACGTCAAGAAACACGACTTTGCCATTCGCTCTGCCGTTATGGATGTGATGCGCATGACTACCGATGCCGATTTGGTCAAACCCGATTTTCGCAAAGAGTTGGCAGCCAAAATTCGCGATGCCATCAACACTTTGTTAGAAAAGTACGAAGACTTTGGCGGCATTGAAGAGATTCACTTCACCAATTTCGTTGTGCAGTAAACAGCCCCAGACGCCAAAGCATTTATGGCCACCAATTTATTAACACCCGACGAACTCGCCGCCCTGACGGAAGGCGTGATGGACGGTTCGATTCCAGTTGACACTGGCTTCAACACCACCGCCCGGGTGAAAAAACACGACCTGGCCAGCGAAGACAGCAGTTTGGGGGTGAACATCACCTCCATCGACATGATCAACGAGCGCTTCATTCGAACGTTTCGTTTGGGTTTGGTCGAGATGCTGCGTACCAGTCCCAAGGTCAATCCCAATCAGGTCGAAATTGTTCGATTTGGTGACTATCTCAAAGGTTTGAAAGCGCCGCTGTCTGTGAATGTGGTTCGCATGTCGCCGCTGCGGGGCAACTCCATTGTGGTCATTGACCCCACGGTGGTTTTTAGCTCACTCGACAGTTTCTTTGGTGGCTTTGGCAAAGGCGTTGGCAACTTGCCCCCTGGCCGTTTGTTCACGCCCACCGAATCGCGCATCATCAACATGATTTTGGAAGTGTTTTTCAAATCACTCCAAGAAGCATGGTCTGCGGTGTTGCCCGTTGAATTTGAATTGGTCAGCTCCGAAATCAACCCTCAGTTTGCGCAAATTGCCGACGAAAACGATTTGGTCATCTTGACCCGATTTGAGGCGGAAGGCAACCAGAATTCACAAGGCTTCATCGACTTGGTTTACCCATACGCATCACTCAAACCCATTCGCGAACGACTCAGAAGCCGCGTTCAATCTGGCGATGGCAATGACGAATCCGACAAGCAATGGCGCATCGAGCTGGAAGAGGCTGTTGACTCTGCCAGCCTCGAAGCACGCGTGATCTTGGGCACCATCGACTCATCCTTTGGGGAAATCAAAGCCATGAAAGAAGGTGATGTGCTGTTCTTCAAGAAACCAGAACTTGCCCGATTGAACGTCAATGGACTGCCTGCCTTTGATGTGCAGGTGGGTAGCATTGGTGCGCAAACGGCTGTCCAAATCGAACGGGCTTGCATTCCCGGTGTGCATTAAATTTTCAGGAAATAGACATGACCGACAACTCCTCCGACGCCCTGCAAAACGAGGCACTACAGCGCCAAATCAATCCTGAAGTGTTGCAAAACATCAATGTGACTTTGTCCATTGAGGTGGGACGCGCCATGATTAAAATTCGTGACCTGATGCGCCTCACCCAAGGCAGTGTGGTTGAGCTGGACCGGATTGCGGGCGAGCCGCTCGACCTCTTGGTCAACAACACCGTGGTCGCCCAAGGTGAGATTGTGTTGGTCAACGACCGTTATGGCGTTCGACTAACGCGCGTGGCGCCGGCGTCAGAACGCATGAAGAACTTATAAACTACGTGCTTTAGACGACAAGAAACGAGAACCTCATGGCACCCGGTTTTGGTAGCGCCGACCTGTTTCGGATGATCGGCAGCTTTGCCTTGGTGCTGGCCATCATGGCCGCGCTGTTGTGGGCTTTGCGCCGGTTGCAATCGCGCATGATCACCCAGAACTCAGGGCGCCGCATGCAGATCATTGAATCTCTCAGCATCGGCCCCAGACAGAAAATTGCATTGATTCGCGTTGGCGAACAAGAAGTGATGGTGGGCATTACAGCTTCACAAATCACAGCACTTGCCCAGTTGCCACAACACACAGCTTCTCCAAATTCGCACGCTTCATCGCTGCAGAATGAACTGAGCCAGCTTAGCGCCAGCTTGTCTGCTACCGGAGACCCACATGTTCAGTAAGTTTTTCAAGCAGCCCGTGGTCATGGCCAGCGCCATCATTGCACTGGCCTTGTTGGCATTCCCCTTTGCCGCTTCAGCCCAGGGCATCCCCATGGTCAACGTCACAGGTGGCCCCAAAGGCCAACAACAGTACAGTTTGTCGCTGCAACTGTTGGCCCTGATGACCTCGCTCACGCTGTTGCCATCGTTCTTGCTCATGATGACCGCGTTTGTGCGAATCATCATTGTGCTGTCTATTTTGCGTCAAGCCTTGGGCACTGGCCAAACGCCTCCCAACACCGTTCTGGTGGGTCTTGCCTTGTTCCTCACCTTGTTCATCATGTCGCCCGTTTTAACCGACATCTACAACAACGCCTTGGTGCCCTACATGCAAAAAGGCATGGCCTTTGACAAAGCATTGGCTGCAGCAGAAGAACCCTTGCGCAATTTCATGATGAAGCAAACCCGAGAAGACGACATTGGCCTGTTCATGCAAATGGCCAACAAAGGCGAGCCCGCCAATGCAGCAGCGGTGCCTTTCTCAACCTTGGTGCCTGCGTTCATCACTTCCGAGCTCAAAAGCGCTTTCACCATTGGCTTTCTCATTTACATCCCGTTTGTGGTCATTGACCTCATTGTGTCCAGCGTGCTCATGTCGATGGGCATGATGATGCTGTCACCCATGATGATTTCCATGCCTTTCAAACTGATGTTGTTTGTGCTGGTAGACGGCTGGAGCTTAATCTTGGGCTCGCTCGCTGCAAGTTTTGCCACTTAAATTTGGATACAACACATGGACACCGCCACCGTTGTTGACCTGGGTCGCCAAGCGCTTTGGATGACCGTCTTAATTTCTGCACCCTTGCTGGGCGTTGCCCTGTTTGTGGGTTTGGTCATTGGTATTTTGCAAGCGGCCACTTCAATCAATGAAGCCACCCTGAGTTTTATTCCCAAGCTGGCGGCATTGGCCATTACCTTGGCAGTCGTGGGGGGCTGGCAGCTCACGACCTTGGTCGACTACACGCGCAGCATTTTCCAGCGCATTCCTGGATTGTTTACCTGATATGGACATAGCAGTCACCGAACTGATGGAGCGCTTTTATGGGCTCCTTTGGCCGATGCTGCGAATTTCGGCCTTGTTAGTGGCTGCGCCCATTTTTTCTTTGCGCGCTTTGAATTTGCGCATTCGCATTGTGCTGGCAATGGCCCTCACTTGGCTGGTGTACCCCTTGCACGACTGGCCCGTCATTGACCCCCTTTCACCCAGCGGTCTTCTGGAAATCTGCAATCAACTCATGATTGGTTTGTTGATGGGTTTGATGTTGCAAGTGGTCACGGCAGCCATTGTGGTGGCGGGTCAGTCCATCGCCAACGCCATTGGCTTGTCAATGGCCACCATGATCGATCCCAACATGGGCAACGTGCCCGTCATTTCGCAATTCTTACTGGTGATGTCCACTTTGATTTTTGTTGGTTTAGGTGGGCACGCCTTGCTTCTCAATTTGGTGGTCGAGAGCTTTAACAGCCTTCCCATTGGTAGCAATTTGATGGGCGCCGAAGCCATGAAACAAGTCATCGCTTGGAGCTCCATGTTGTTTTTAGGCGCATTGCTCACCGCGCTACCTGTCATGGTGGCACTGTTGTTCATCAACATTGGATTGGGCGTGGCCACTCGCGCAGCGCCCAGCTTGAACATCTTTTCTGTCGGTTTTCCAGCCATGATTTTTGCTGGCTTCGGAGTGCTCATTCTGGCTTTGCCAAGCATTGGCGCGCGCATTCAATGGCTTTGGATGCAAGGCTTTTTTCAAGTCCGCACCTTGGTCGGCATCACTTAAAGGATGTGATACATGGCTGAGAATTCCAGTGCTGAACAAACCGAAGAGCCGACGGCGCGAAAGCTTCGCAACGCCCGCGACGAGGGCCAAGTCGCTCGATCGATGGAGTTGCCTGCAGCGGCCGTAACCATTGGCGCCATTTTGGTCATGGTCATGATGGGCGGCTATTGGATCAAAAAAATGGCTGAAATTTTTGCATCGGGCTTCAAGTTCGATCGTAAAACCTTGGACAACCCTGACCTGATGGTCAGCACCTTTGCACATCAATTGGGCGAGAGTTTCCTGCTGATTGTTCCCGTTTTATTGGCCACCGCCATCTTGGCTATTTTGTCCAGTGGTGCAACAGGCGGTTATTTGTTCTCGTTAAAAGGCATCATGCCCAAGTTCAGCAAGCTCAGTTTGCTGGCGGGCTTCAAACGCATGTTCGGTGCACATGCTGCGATCGAGCTCCTAAAATCCATTTTGAAATTCACCTTGGTTGCCACCGTCCTTTGGTCACTGGTGACTCGGCAAATGGATCAAATGATGCAGTTGGGTCAAATGGCATTGGAGCCCGCATTGGCCGCAGCAGGCTGGATGATTGGCGAATCGGCCTTGTGGCTGTCCCTGAGTTTGCTGGTCATTGCACTGATTGATGCGCCTTACCAACGTTACGCTTTCATCAAGCAAATGCGCATGACCAAGCAAGAAGTTAAAGATGAGATGAAGGACATGGAAGGCCGTCCTGAAGTAAAGCAGCAAATTCGCAGACGTCAGCGAGAAATGGCCAACAACCGCATGCTCCAAAAAGTCAAAGATGCCGACGTCATCATTACCAACCCAGAACACTTTGCCGTCGCTTTGTCATATGACCCCACTGGTGATGGTGCGCCCGTGCTATTGGCCAAAGGCTCGGATCACATGGCTGCCAGAATTCGCGAAGAAGCCCAAAAGCATGGTGTTGAAATTTTCGGTGCTCCGCCTTTGGCGCGTGCTCTGTATTTCAGCACCGAAGTCGATCATCCAGTGCCTGAGTCTCTGTACTTAGCGGTTGCGCAAGTCATTGCTTATGTGTTCAGCCTGGCCGACGTTCGACCCGGGGTTGCACCCATGCCCAAACCACAACCCAAGGTCCCGACCTCCATGTTGTTTGATGCCAATGGCAAATTAATGTCATCTTAAATTCAGGAACCCGTATGAGTGATACACCTAATCAAGACGAACCGATGATCATCAAGACTGATCGGCCGCATTCAGTCTCAATGTCTGAAGGGTCGAATGTGGCGGTTGGCAAAAAAGCTGAAGCCAGTGCACCTGCCATTCGCAAAGTGATGGCCGAAGGTGAAAAATTTGACTTCGAAGAAAACAACGTCATTGATGGCGGGCAAGACCCCGACAAAGACCCAAAGTCCGATGTGTTCGCCAAGGGCGACACCTACAAAGGCAATCAAAACGTCGCTGATGCTGAAGAAAACTTCAAGGGCTATCAAAGTGCCGCCGATGCGCCAGATCGTTTTGTCAATGTCCCCAAAGATACGCCCATCCCACCCCCTATTAGCAAACCTTTGGATGTGACGCAGCTTGGGGACACGCCTCAAATTAAAGACGAGCCAGTTGGTGCCGATACTGTATCGAAGACGGAAGAAATTTTGGCAGCCATCGCCGTGGATGAGCCGATTGCACGAGCGGAGCCAATGCCTGAAATGAATTTTCCAGCGCGAGTGATCAAGGTCAAAATTGAAAATGACTTGGTCCGTGTGCGACTGGACAAGCTTGAAGAATAAAGGAACATGCCATGAGCACCCAACCCACAACGGGCGGCAACGAAAAAACGCAGCCAGCTGGCCAAGACACCTCGAGTGTTCATGCGGCGCAGCCTGCGTCAACCGATGCGGAGGAGCTTGAAGGCCTGAAAATGCTGGCGCTGGATTCGGCCGAATTGGCCACACGCTCTGCCAATGTGGCGGCTGGCGTGGCAGAAAATATGAAAAAAGCCACGCTGGGCTTGCATGACTTGATGAAGGTCAACAAAAAGCAGCACCTCATCATGATGGGCGTTGCTGGTGGTTTCATGTTCATCACTGGCATCATCTTCGCTACGTCAGTCTTTACCTTAAAGTCCCGTATCAACCAAATGGACAGCATGCTTGTAGCGCTCAGCAAGCGGGTGGTTGAATTAGACGAGTCGATGGAAATGGTGGGCTCGGTAAACGAGGGACTACAAGCCATGGTGGAAAAACAAGATGGCATCGCAAAAATGCAGGGGTCCTTAGAAGCACGCCTGAATGACGCCATCAAACAAACTGAAAGTGTGCCTGCCAAAACAGCTGAACAGGTTGGCGAAAAAGGCGAAATTTTGGCAGCCCAAGTGAAGTCACTGGAAGGCCGATTCATGCAGCAATCTCGCGCGCTCAATGCACTGGCCAACCAAGTGGGTGGCCTTCAAGGTGCCGTGGGCGAAACAGGTGGCTTTAAGAAAGAAATGGAAGCGCTTGCCCGCCTGCAACGAGAGCGTCAAGCGGCCGAGAACGCGGCAGCGGCAAAAGCAGCAGCGAACTTAAACGCAGCCAACAATGCAAGCCTCAATGCAGCCAAGCAAAGAGAAAAAATGGTGCAATATCCTCGCGCCCAGCAAGAAACAGGACCTGCAGGTTCAGCAGGCGTCTTAAGCAGCAAACCTTAATGATTGGCCGTCTAGCTGACGGCCAAATTCAAGACTTAATCAACCTGTTTTTCGCTGTCTGAACTGACCACAGGCAAAGTGCCTTGTCTTAAATCGTACTTGTTCAATTTTTCGATCAAGGTCGTGCGCTGTAAATTCAGCAAGCGCGCGGTTTGAGAGACATTGCCATCTGTGCGTGCCAAGGCCTGCACAATCAAATCGCGTTCAATGTCGGCCAATCGGTCTTTCAAAGACAAACCTTCTGGTGGCAAACTTGGTAAACCTTGTGCCAGCATGATGATGTCTTCCACCTCGTTGTGCATGTCCATGGACAAGGGGGGCGCAGGGTTGGCAAACGGATTCATGACATCCACACTGGCACTGTGATGCGTCTCTTTTTTACTCAAAGGCGCCACGATTTCCAAGTCATCCACAATGGGCGTGCTCACGCGCTGTGCCTGTAATACACGCAAACCCTTGGGCAACAAAGAAGACGGCACAGTGGACAAGCTCAACAACTGCCCACTGAACAAGGTGTTGAAGCGGTCCACCAAATTGGACAACTCCCGCACATTGCCTGGCCAAGCATAGTCTTTTAATGCTTCGACAAAGTCTGCGGCAAAGCTAATGGGCGTTTGACCCTTGGCTGCAAAATGTGACGCAAAATGTGTCAACAATGCAGGCACATCCTGAGCCCTTTGGCGCAAGGCTGGCGTATTCAGGGGCAAGACATTCAAACGGTAATACAAGTCTTCGCGAAACCTGCCGGCCTCTATCTCGGCCTCTAAATCTCTGTGCGTCGCAGCCACGACACGAACATCAACCGCAACAGATTTGAGTGCACCCACAGGATCGACTGTGCGCTCTTGCAAAACCCGCAACAACTTGACTTGCATGTCCAATGACAAATCGCCAATTTCGTCTAAGAAAATGGTGCCGCCGTGGGCCAATTCAAAACGCCCGATGCGATCGGCCATGGCACCCGTGAAAGCACCTTTTCGATGACCGAACAGCTCGCTTTCCAGCAGATCTTTGGGAATGGCGGCGCAATTGATGGGCACAAAATTTCCACCGCTTCGGTCCGATTGGTCGTGCAGCGCTCTAGCGACCAACTCCTTGCCTGTGCCACTTTCGCCCGTGATGAGCACGGTGGCTGTCGAAGAAGCCACGCGTTCAATCAAATGACGGATTGCTTCAGCGCTGGCACTGGCACCAATGAAAGCTTTTGAAGGAGGTTTATGCGCCATAGGGCCAAAAAAGAAATAACAAGTGCAAATTCAAGACACCACTGTATTGCAAATTTCATCAAAATTAGCTGAAATGTCGGAAAACCGACAATTTAAATTACTTTTTTGCAACAGCAACGGTATGAACGGCCTGGTTCTTTTTGTTCAATTCAGGGGCAAAAGGGCTCAAGCTTCTCAAGTTAATGCCGAATCAGAGGGTGTAGGACTTCGAGTCCCCCTCTTACAAGGAATGGCAAATGAAACGCACCGCTGCATCTTTTTTGGTTTTAAGCATGGTCGCCCTAACGGGTTGCAAATCTATCAACTTGGCCATGCCCAGCGCCACCAAGGATGCCTCGCCTTTGGCGCAGCCCATTATTGAAAAACGCGAAACCATTACGGCCACAGGCTATGCCGTGGTGACTGTTCAAAATCACAAAAATCCTGCTCAGCAAAGGCTCATGGCCATCCGTGCTTCCAAATTGGATGCCTATCGCAACCTGACGGAACAGGTTTATGGTCAGCAATTGGATGCCAGCTCAACTGTCGCAGACATGGTGGTGACCAACGATACATTCCGCGCCAAAGTTGAAGGTGTCATTTATGGCGCCAGGCTGATCAGCATCACGCCAGTGGGAGAAGACACTTACGAAACAACATTGTCGCTAGACAGAGATGTGGTGCAAGACTTGCGTATCCTGTACATGGGACAAATTGCCGCTAGAGGTCGTTGATCATGAAAGTACGCAGTGCTCAACCTCATTTATTCGTCTTGGGCTTTACGCTTTTGACTTGTTTGGTTGCAACAAACGTCAAAGCCGATCTCACCCCACAAGAACGTTTGGATGCCATTCGACAAGGCCTGGTTGACGCATCTCTTCAAACACCTACGCGCGTTCAAACAACAACTTGGATAGACAACCAAGGCAGTTTGCGTGAGACCAACAGTTTTAAAAATGCACTGGATGTCAAAAGCGTTCGCGTCGTGGCCTATGACCGCGACGACAAAGGCCAGCCCAAAGCCAAATTGCAACTGGTATCAGCCAATACCGAACTCCCCGGCCAACGACCCTTGCAAAGTTCAGGCAACAGCACCTTGCAAAAAATTAACAAAGCCTTCGACAAAGTTTCTAACTTTGCAAAGCAACTGTCACCTCAAGCATTTGCGGCCAACGAGGCTGCGCCTATTTGCAAAGTCAAAGCAGGCGGTAAACTCAAACACACGTTGAGCTTGGATTTGCAGACTGACTCTTCTGCAAATCCGGTTTTTTTAGCCAACTTCTTACCCCTCATTCAGTACCATTGGATTGGTGAGTCGAAGGCATCTGGTGGATGGCGCATGGTCAACTCTTTGCCCGCTGCAAGCATGTCAAACAACCTGTCGCGCTATGAGCGTGCACTGCTCAGCAACCGTCCAGAGAATTTGCCTTGGAATGCCAAACTGATGGTTCGAACCGAGCAACTAGAAGCATCAGGTTTGGCAGGTCTGCGCGGCGAAAAAAGTCCAGAAATGCTGGTTCACATGCAATTGCAAGTCACTGGCACCGAAGATCAAGGACTTGCTTACGAAGATCAAACCAGTTTTGCCGTTGAGTTGGAAACACCTGCTTGGTCAGCTCCCAAATTGAAATTGAGCAGTCTTACCGCATTGCAAAATGAAATTAACGTGATGCGAAACCAAGCTGAAGAATGGCTGGCATGCCAATCTGTTCAGCCGGTGGTCACTGCCGCCATTGCAAAGCAAATCGAAATCAATGCGGGCTCTATGGCGGGTCTCAAAAAAGGCGACGAGTTGTTAATTGCCAACCCAACTCGCTTTCCTGCAGAGCTTATGAGCAAAGACGGTGCGCCTCAAACATTACTGGCCCAAGTTCAGGCAGTGACCCCTTTCAACTCGCAACTGGTCGTTCTGGCAGGTCCTGCACAATCCGTGCAAGCCAACTGGCGCGCATGGCCCACTGAGACATTGGTCAAAGAACCACAAGTTCAACCGCCAGCGGTCACAATGTCCAAGCGTTCTACCAAAACCTTGACCCCACCCGCAGTCGTCATGACGCCTTATTGAATCATCCGAGCTTGTTATGAACTTATCTCTCTTCAAATTCATGGTGGTCACATTTGCTTTTGCGCTGAGCTGCTCAGTTCAATCTGCAGATGTCCCTGAACAAGCCAAAACGGCCGTGTCAACGACTCAACACAAAGTCTCTGAGAGCACGCCCATTGACCGGCTGGTTCAAAAAATATATGCCAACAGCCCATTGAATACAGCGCTGCTGCGCAAGGCATTGGTCGACGCAAACCCCAAGGTCATTACAGGTAACCCTCAGCAACGGGTCAAGGCGGGCACCACCCTCGTAGTCCCAGACCATGCTGAGTTGGTTCGAACAACTTTGACACCTTTTGCGGCACAAGATACTCAAGAAAACAGCGCAATTTCACGCGACTACTCAACTCGCAAGCAGTGGGTTAGATTCCCTTGATCTCAGGTCCCGAGGCGCGCGTCGCGCCAGGCCGAACAACGCCAATTTTTTTGGAAGGCAAACTGCTTTCCTTTCAGCCCAACAGTGCAGCTGATTTAGGGCTGAAAGACGGGCAAATCGTTCAAGCGTCCATCAAGTTGCAAAACGATCAGCCGATGCTGATGTTGCAAGGGCGAGCCTTGCCTGCACCAGGCTTGCAAATGTCGCAAGTTGGCGAATCGATTTGGCTAAAGGCGCAAGGCGGCACCTTGATTCCTATCAATGCGCCGCCAGTCTTTTCTCGCATCGCAAGCCTTTTGTACAGGCCCAATGTGAGTTCGGAATTGCTTCCGTTGTTTCAACCTGGCACACTGGATGCACTCCTCAAGACAGTGCAGCGACCCGATCTTCAGTCTCAATGGCGATCGCTGCAACTGAGCATGAACCAACTCACACCTAACGCACTAAAGCAAGCCATGATTGGTGCAATGGGTGCAGAGGTTTGGTTAGCCCGTGGCTTACAAGCCCCTGCGCCAGATCCCAAGCAAGTTTTGAGAAAACTCATTCAGGAGTTGAATTCTGAAAGCATTGGCGACAACTCGGACACTGATATTGTTGAAAAACTCACCAAGGCCGTTGATGACATTGAGGCCAGTCAAGTTCAAGCTGTCCAAGCACAAGCTCAACAAGAAGTTTTGTTCAGCATGACCTTGCCATTTGTAGACTCAAATCCTGTTGAGCTTTCAATCCGACGCGGCCCCAGACAAGATGGCGAGCAAGCCATTTTGACTGTCAATATTCATTCTAAAAGCGAAGACTTGGGGCCAGTTTGGCTCAAAACGCAATTGATGAACGCGCAGCAAATTGAGCTCACCATGTGGGCCGAAAAAGAGAGTGTGGTCACAGAAGCAAGGGCTCGCGCTTACTTGTTAGGCGACGAACTGAGTGCAGCAGGACTCAACATGCGATCGTTCAATGTGTTTCAGGGCGCTCGACCAACTGAACCCAGCAGTTGGGTGCCATCTGGTCGAGGTTTGGTCGTGGACGTTTCTGCATGAGTCGCTACATGCGTCAAGCTGTGGCCTTGGCCTACGGCAACAATCCCGTCCCAGTGGTTACTGCCAAAGGGGATGGTGAACTTGCTCGCCGCATGCTTGCAGAAGCACAAAAAGAAGGCATCTTCATTTCTGAAGATCCGCAATTGCTGGCGCTGTTAAGTCGTTTGGAAGTTGACCAGGAAATACCGCAAGAACTTTATACGGCCGTGGCGGTTGTATTGTCTTGGGTGTATTGGCTCAAGGGCATGAAGCCTGGCGACGAAAAGCCTTTGACACCCAAAGAGTCGGCCTCAGAAGAGGACGTTAAATTTCTTGATAACCCCGCCCGCGACTGAAGCGGGCGACCTGACCTAAGCGATCATAAACTTCGACTGTGCTGCCTGATTCACCAAATCGCAAACTGTGCAAGGTGCCTCGAATGGTGTCGAGTTTTCGTTCAATCAAAATGGCATTGCGCCTGTGAAGGTCTCGGCATTGAATGAGCGTTTCGCGCAAGTTTTCCCACTCTGGCAAATCTTGAAGCTCTTGGGCCGACGGGCATTTTTCGGTAAGTTCACGAAGTAATTCGTTTTTGGCAGGTTGCAAAGACTCGAACTGGTCTAGGTCTTGGCTTTTTAGAGCGTCAAACTCCAAAGCCAACAACTGGGCCAGTTGGCCGGTCAGTGCAAGGACTTGGTCACTCACGGATCATCTGCTCAATGGCGTGAAAACTCTCCGCAATCTTTCGCGGATTTAAGGGGTATTGACCGTTTTCAATGGCTTGTTTAATCGACTCAACTTTTACACGGTCAAAATCTGGCTCGGCCATGGCCCGAGCGGCCACATTGCTCAATTGCACTTGATCTCCCGATGGAGGCTTGGCTGCTGGCGTAGAAACTGAGACATTGTCTAAAGCTTTGGCAAGCGCACCGGCTTTGCGGTCGCTTTTATCGAGGGCACTGCGCAGCATAGGATCCGACTGGGCACGTCGTCCAAAGTTTGAAATTGCATCGGTCATCGCTGGCTCACTTTCTTATCTCTTCACACATCAACCCACAAATAGAAGGTTGGACATGCTCAGTATCGACAGTACATTCTAGAACTTGAATCACTTTTTGAAAATATTTGCGAGTAATTTGCAAAAAGCCTGTTTTCAAAGCCTCTCAAAGTCCTTTAACCGTGTTGGGCCCCGTCACCACGCCCGACACTTGCCGGCCAGATTCCGGATTTTTCAGCTTTACCTGATCCCCCATGCGGCCGTCTTGCATTGCTTCCATTCGAATCGTAATCTGAAAATCAGCACTGTTTCCAACCGACATCATGACCGTTTGACCTTGTTTTACCATCACAGCACGACGAATATCAGAAATTCGAAGTGGCTGGCCAGCGGCCATGTCCCGGGTCAATTCTGCCAGTTGGGCATCTTTGATCTGACTGAGTAATTGTGTATCGACATTTCCCGGAGAAGCTTGAACTTCTTCCAGCATGTCCGCTTGCAAAATTGTCCCCCTTTGCAGTAAACGACGCGCAACCACCATTGTTTTGGTGTTTTGACCTGAATTTTGCTGGGTGGCACTGGCTTGGCTACCAGAAGGTACGAAACTGCTGCTGGGTAAAGAAACTTGCAAATAAAGCTGCCATACAGGTTCCGGACACCTGACCCTGACGGTTTCTCTTGACGCAAACGGATGGTCCACCACCAAAGGTTTTTGACAGCCCTGAACTTTCAGGCGCTCATCCAAGGGGGCAATGACGATGTCTTTTGAATTAATCG
>JACCED012078448.1_pt1 | contig 13546 bp, 12 predicted proteins | sample 7455021 | NCBI WGS metagenome assembly JACCED01 (sample SAMN15323456, study PRJNA562643) | freshwater metagenome | isolation source: river surface water | place: USA:Blue River Watershed | collected 2017-08-19 | reverse complement strand
TAATTGCTTTAACAGAAGAACCATGACTGTTAAAGATAGATTGTATGAATGTAGTTTTTGCAATATAAAAATAGATAGAGATATAAACAGTTGTATTAATATGTTCTTAATGAATGTAAAAATATGACAAAATATGCAAAAAACTACATACTTTTATCCCTTTAAAGCAATCAAAGTTCATTGTTAACTTTCATCAACTTTTAAAGGGAGGCCACGATTGTATATGTGAAGATAGATATGAAAGAAAATAAAACACTAAAGAATGCAAAAGTTTTTAACATGAGTGTTTATGTAGAAAAATAGTTTTAGATGAAAGAAATGTTAATGAATGTAATAGCTAAAGTCATATGTTCATATAATTGAAGAAGAAATAATGTTCTATTTGCTGTGATTAATCTAAAACAATATAAATTCCGTGCAATAATAAGCATAATGAATATATTTGTCAATCATGTTATAATAAGATTAGGGAAACAAATGGAAATGTGTTTAAATGTCCAATTTGTAGAGTGATATGATATCTTTTTATATCTTTTTTTTTATATATTTTTTTTATCATTTTTCTGTGAAAAATAAAGAAATTATAGAAGAAAATAACGATACCAATGAAGGTGCTCATTTTGAATATATAGATAATAAAGATAAAGTATTTGGATATAATACATTGAGGGATAAATTCAATGAAAAAATACAACTTCAAAATCAATAAATTCCACCTAGAAATATCTCTAGCCGGGATTCTTTAATTTAGAATGATTTCCAATAAGAAAAAAAAATTGAAAAAATACTTATCTAATAATATACCATTCATATATGGAAACTTAATTAAAGACCTAAATCGCTTTTATTGCTAAAGATAATAAATAAAAATTGTTTATTAGATCAATAGTAAGGGAAAATAAAAAATACGTGCCAAAATACGTTGAATTTAATGTAAATATTACTATTCATAAAAGACTAGAATAATATGTTCATAATGAACTAAGATAATACTACTCATAAGATGAATGCAAAAGATTTATGTTTATGTTGTTATTCGATGAATTTTTATAAGATTCATATATTACTCTTGATTTCGTATCTAATTGGTTAGGTATTGAGAAAAAAAAGATAATAGAACAATATCTTGGATCAAATAGTGTCTATAAAAAATTAACATAAAATGATGATAATATCAATGGATGCTCTTTTGAAGAAATAACAAAAGATAAATATAAAGAATTAAAAGGAATATTTGAAAGCCAAAATTTAAAGTCTAAATCTCAATAAATCAACGCCCCTCAAGGGGCGCTGAATAATTCCAATTTAGAAGAATATAAATCAAATGAATTGAATGAAGAAGAAAAATTCATATTAGACTCATTCAATAATAGAGATGCAATCGTAAAGTCAATATTAGATGAATCAAATAAATAATTCATGTTTGAGAATGATAGTACCATAAATCATAATTCTTTTAAATCTATTATGATTTCATACAGATTGTTCGAAAACCTTTGTTGTAGAAGTGATAAACCTGAAATAGTATAATAAAATATGTTTATCAGAGATTATTAAAAAATCCTACGTAGATTAACGGAAAAATTAGCTGATAGCAGCATGGGATCATTTTGTTTAGAACTAAGAATGAATACATAAACAATATAGAATTTAATCTAAGAATCAAAATAAAAAGGTAAAAAAATAGATGAAATGCACGCCTAAATGTTTGGTTATGATTCATCAGTAAAAAGCAATGTAAACATACAAACAAGTGTATAAAACAATCAACATACTTTTTCCATTTTCGATGTAAAGAAAAATGGATATAATTTTACTACTTGTAAATATCGTTAAGATAATAGTAATGCTTTAACATATATTAAAAGTAATGGATATGAAGTTTTAAATCAAAAAGAAATCACTGTTTCATCAGGAATTTTTATATAGAAGAAACTAGAAGAAACAAAAGGAATTTTCGAAACTGGATAATATATAACTATAAAACGTCATTCTCATATGAAATATAAATCATTTTTAGTATTTTTTGAATCATTTTGTTTAAAAACAGATTTTGAAATACATAACAAGATAATAAATGATACTAATATAAATACAGGCATATTCTCTATTAAAAACACATAAGAATTATCGTTAGATGTGCATTTTTATAGATATGAATAAGAAGATGGAACAGATAATATCTATTTTTAATTTGGCGATGGTGATAACATATAAGACCAAGATTCGTATAGAAACGTATAAATGAAAGGCTATACATAGATATAATTCATACAAATGTTAAATAAGAATGGTTTTAAAACCTAATAATAAAATAACGGATATATAGCTTGGTTACCGTAATAATATGATGATTTTGATCTCTTTTTATTAAAATACTACATATGTTTTGATGTCTAATATAGTTAGTTTATATATAAAAAACATAGCATTGGATAATATAAAAATAAAGTATATTTTTTAGAGGTTTCTCTTAAAAAAAATTAAAAATAGATAAAATGTAAAATGATCTTAATTCCGTCTTATGATAATGATATAGATATCAATGAAGATCTACTAAAATAACTATTTTAAACAAGTATTAATTCTGGTTATTAAGTGTTATATGCAAATACAATGACATATTCTAAAGAGTATTTTATGTCAGAAAATGACAAGTAAAATATCATAAAAACATACTCTTTAAAAACATACGATTAATGTTACAAACATATGTATTAAATTGGTAACGTTAATCAAGAAAATAAGAATAAATACGAATAACTATGTGTTCGTTTAAATGATTTTTCTACATACAAATAATGATTTTTTTTTTCTATATTTTTTTTATATATTTTTTTTTTACCATTTTTATTTTAAAAATTGAAAAATATCTTTATTAATAACTATCTATTCATATATGGAATAAATCCAATAATCAATTTAATATCACATTTGTAAACAATCTTTATTATGTTTTTCTTGTAATTATCAATTAATTTGCACGAAATGCATGTAAGATCACAGTGGAAAAGTATAACACATAATAGAAGAATATGATGAAGAATTCATTTAAAACATTCATAAAAGACTAGATTTGTTGATTACTAAAATAGTCTCTGGATAGATACATGACGAATTATAGATGCTAAATAAGAAATAAAAATGGACTTAAGAACAATTAAAGTATATATTTGAGACTAAATTTTCATAACATTTTCAAGATGAATTCTCTATATAACTACTAAAGGATAATGAATAATTAAAAGAAAGGATTAGCATAATGGAATAAAAATTATAGATTAGTATGTTAGATAAGAGATTTAACAATTATATACAGATAATAGAATATGAAGAAACTAATTTGGATGAATTCAAGGTTTATGAGAAATGGAAATTGGAGATGATAAAAGACTATAAATTCGGTGAAGAATTCATATAAATGTTTAAGAATGATAATGATATAATAGAAATACAAAAATATATATTATAAAAATATATGAAAATACAAGTTGCACAATTAACTTCTTAGTCTGGTCTCATTTATAACAGGATTGAAATATTTATTCATCATAATAAGATTTCGATTATTGTGATGTATGACTTCATCGAAAAAAATAATTTTAGTTAACACATGGAGATATTGAAATTTGATTTTAATTCCTATAGTTCATAATGTAGTAGTTAAAAACTTTGTTAAATTTATGGGATGTCTTAGGAATGTAAGTAATTACAAATCTATCATAAATGGTATTTATTATATGAATATATATAAAAATTATAAAAATTTACCGGTCTAGTTAATCTGCCATCCGATTTATTTTATTTTAGCGCATCTAGTGGAATAATGTCATATTAAACTTGTTAAATGATGAAATTAGGCGGTCATTATCCTAACAATCCAGAAAAAGAATATGCTTTAAAGAATAATTTATTATCTATATTATCAATATTAAATAATAAATGATAAACACTACACTTTTTTTCCACACTTTTTTTGATTATACCTCTTTATATCTTTATATTTTTTATTTTTTTTATCTTAAAAAATACTTTATATATGACTAGTTAATAACATAAAACACAAAGAAAGTAATTCTCCAATACTCAAAAGCAAATACTTTGGGAAACTCATTACGGAAATACATTTAAAAGTCCTTGTAAAATTTGTAAAAGTAATGAAATATCAATCGTAAATTGTCATATTGGACATATTTAGAGCTTATAATAAAACGGTGATAACTAATTAGTCAACTTAATTCCAATATGTTAAACGTGTAATTTATCTATGGGAACGGAGAATTTAATCGATTTCTCTAAGAAAGTCGGAACATAATAAGAACAACTATTAAACCAAGAAATGATAGACAAATTATAAATTTAAGAACAGAAATAGAAATTAAAGAAATAGACCAAGAAATAACTATAAAAGCTATTATAAGATAACAATATAGAAAGTAATAAAAGTATGACTAAGAAGAATATGATAAAACTTTTAATGGAAAATAACATTAATATTACAGAAAATGATATGGAAAACACTATGGAAAATAATATGGAAAATGATATGGAAAATATTATAGAAAATATTATAGAAAATGATATGGAAAATATTATATAAAATGATATATAAAACTTCACTCATATAACTACTACCCAAGATGCTCAAGTATAAACTGAAAACGATACAATAATAGATATATAACAGTAATTACATGAAAAAGATTATCAATGCGAATAGAAAATATTAGCTATGCAAATATAATTCAAAAAAGAATATACTAAGAAATGGGAATAACTATATAAAAGAGAATAATAAATAAATTGATGAAAATATGTACCTTTAAGAACAATCTATATATGATTGATAAAATATAAAGAAAATAACTAAATCAAACAGAAAAATAAATATTATGGGAAACTCATTATGGAAATATATTTAAAAGTCCTTGTAAAATTTGTAAAAGTAATGAAATATCGATTGTAAATTGTCATATCGGATATATTTAAAGCTCGTAAAAAAATATCGATGACTAATTATTAGTCAAACAAATCTCTGATATGAGAGTTTATGAACAAAGTTCATCCAACTTGATCCCAATATGTTAGACGTGCAATTTATCTATGAGAACAGGAAATTTGATTGAATTTTTTAAAAAATTAGAAGAAGAAAAAACAAAGACTAAATAACTGAGTATTTAAAATGATATTTCAACTAATAAAATACTAATGCTTGAAACTGATATTTAATAACTAAAAGATGACATTTAGAAATAAAAATAAAACATTGATACCTATAAAGAAAATATAGAGATACAGAAAAAGAATACAGAAAAATATAGAAAAGATATGGAAAAATATAAATGGAGTGTTAATAGATGGAAATAAACAATAGGTGAATTATAATAATAATCAATAAAATAAGATGAATATATATGTGAACTATAAAATGACTTAAAATAATAAATGAAACAAAAAAATGAAGAAATAATGGAGCAACATGAGTAATACGAATAGGAATAAAAGGTAATTTAATGGTAATAGATGCCTTTGGAAATAGATTAAAAAGATAATAAATATAGATTTATGCTTATATTTATTATATTATTGTTCATAAATTATTACCAATATTTTATATGATATCATTATAATAGAGCCATTTTATTTGATCTTTTTATATAATTTTCTTTATTCGAATCTTTTATATGTCTTTTAAATCACAAAAATGTGTATTTAAAAATTGTATAACTATATATGGAAACAGCAAGATATTAAGATTATATAAATATTATGAATACACTTTTGAATCCTCATTTAATATTGTCTTAATTGAGTATAAGTGAGGTTTTATAGATATATGAATTAGAGCTTGTAAATGAATATAATATAAGTGTTCTCCTTGATAAATAAAAAAATCTAGAATAATGGATGAAACAAGAATTTGAATAGAAATATTTTGTATAAAATATCGACAGAGTTTTTAAAATAAATAAAAATTATATAAAATCTCAATTTTACTATATACATGAAAAGAATAGACGTATATCTGTATGTGAATCATAAGATAAAGGAATAATAGTATTACCAGTCTTGATTGAACTTGAAAATGAATTAATCACTTACATATAACATCTAATATAATATCTATAGAAATTCGATGAAATAAAATAGGCAAGAATTAATGAAAACTTCTCTTAAGATACCAAATTAAACATTAGTAAATCATCTTTATTATACCAATAACTAAGAATAGATACTATCAAACTTTTCTAATAATTTGGTTTATATACTAGATTTCTATATCTTTATAATACTGAGAGAACTGGTTTTATAGATGTTTAATGCAAATATAATCAAACCATTAGCAAAAATTATGACGAAACTAATGTTATAATTAAAGATAAAGAAATATTAATAAATGATTAAATAATTAAAGATATAATATGATATCACCTTTCTATATATTTTTTATAAACCTTTTTATTTTAAAAATTGAAAAATTATCCCTTTTATAAATAATCAAACATATATATGAGCAATCTTTTATTCAAATAGTCAATCTCCTTATATGAAACTGATGTAAACACATCTAATTTAGAATTACTAACAAAATTAAAATAGACTCCTAAAAACATTATCAAAATAGGATTTATAGGTAATTCAAGAGCAGGAAAAAGCACACTTATCAACATATTTTGTTCTATGTTATCTGGTAAATCTACCAATACTTTCGGAACATCTCGTGGAAAAGAATAATGTACAAAAGGAATATAAATTAACATAGTCGAAACTAAAGATCATTACTTAGTATTCACTGATTATCGTGGAACTAATAATGGAGATGCATCTTTAGATCTTTTCTTAACATTTTTCGCATATATCAATTCTGATATAGTAATTTTAACTGAATAAAAAATAATATACAATAGTACATTATAAAATGGACTCGGTTCATCTGTTACTTTTATAAATCAAATAAAAGAACTATTAGACGGTGATAATGGATATAGTGGGAAAAAACATCTAGTATTTCGTCTTTAAGATTTCGTTGATTTAGATTTAAGTGCATAAAAGATGTAAAAATATATCGATGATGTCTTAGATTGTAAAGATAAAGATCAATACGAGTAATATCGTAAAGCAGTACTAAAACTTTTCAATAAATCCAACATACATTGCAGACCAACACTCGCACCAGAAAGAAAATAACTATAATAATTAAATGAAAAATAAGATTTCTATAGCATTTTAGAAGATGAAGAATCACTATTCAAATCATTCTGTATAGATATCATGGATATTGCATATTAAATATAGAAACCTAAATAAACATTACATTAATACACTTTAGAATTCATTAAGGACATAAATATAGTGAAAGGATAGAACATAAATGATTCTAAGAAAATTGCAGCATTCAATGCATATGAAATGTTCAATAAAAATAATTTACTATAATATTTACTAGGAAAATAAGTAGATAAATAAAAATTGATAATAATGCGTTATGAAAATTTCAACGATGTAGATGAAAAAATAAAAGCAATGAGTGAATTCATAAAATCATTCAATAAGGAATTTGAAAGAGTAGAAGATGATTTTAAGATGGAAATATTGAAAGAAACTCTATAATAATTCGAGCAAGAACTATAAAGAAATATATCATTCAATATATGCAAGACTTTCACTGATAACATGTAAAATATCATTTCATAATTATAAGAACTAATGTAATAACGTGTAAATAAAGATAATGTCTTAATTTTTGAATAAATAAAAAAATAAGTCGTATTTACTAATTACAATAAAAATAGAGTAGATGTTTTCTATAGGAAAATATACACTGAATTATATAATTAATTATTAACTAAAGTAAATCAAGCCATATAACACGACATAGATCAAAAAAAGAAACTAGATAATAAGATATAATTTCTTAAAAATAATTAAGATGAAATTTTATAACAAATAATATTGTCTATGTTCAAGAAAAAAGAAAAAAAGAACAATATATAAAAGAAACCTTGGTATAACGAATTCATAGAATTATTAGACCTTAAATCTAATTTAAACGAAGATTTCGATAAAGAAGAATTCTATAAATAAGTGATAAATCATTTTGATAATCAAATATAACAAGTAATATAAGACTATAAATATAAATATATTGGTCTAAAAGATTATAAATTGTTGATTTAACAGAAAGATATAACATTGAATATTACACTATCAGGTATAATCATAGATAACATAATTGGAGAAATATAACCAATATTTTAGGAATCTAATAACTCTAATTCTTATTTTACTAATATAAAAGATAAATATATAATAGAAACTTTGAAACCATAGATATAGACATATAAAAATCTATATGTTAAGTGTAAATCGGAGTATTTAAACACTATATAATTTGAATCTAGATAAATACATCAAAAGAACCCTGATATCAAATTTGTTTCAATCATAAACTCAGGAATGAGAAAACATGATCCAGAATTCTTAGAACATAAACAATTCATAGAAAAAAGTTCGTTAACTGTTAAAGATTTTGATAAATTCGAACCAGTAGAAAGTGATAGTAATTTTGATATATGTAAGAACGAATTAGTGTTCTATAGCGTAAGAGAAAATAAAGATATCCAAGTTACACTAAATTACTTGATAAATAGAGGTTTCTTAAAACCAACTAAAATATGCGATAACTACTATAATTTACATTATACTGAATTAATGGATAATTTGTTGTTTAATAACTATACTAGTCTTTAATTGATATGATATATTTTTTTTTCTATTTTTTCTATATTTTTTTACCATTTTTATCTTAAAAAACACTTTTATATATGACTAGTTAATAACATAAAACACAAAGAAAGTAATTCTCCAATACTCATAAGTAAATACTTTGGGAAACTCACTATTCTAATATGTTCAAAGCACCCTGTAAAATCTGTAAAATTAACTAAATATCGATTGTAAATTGTCATATTGGACATATTTAAAGCTTAAAATAAAATGGCGACAACTAACTAGACAACTTGATGCCAATATGTTAGACATGTAATTTATCAATGGGAACGGAGAATTTAATTGAATTTTCTAAGAAACTCGGACTAAATGAGTTAATAAATGATAAAATGAAATGTATCATATATCATAAAAAACTAAAGAAAGATGCTATAAAGAAAATATTGGATGAAAATGGAATAATTTATAACAAATCATCTAAGAAAGAAACCCTGTTAAAGATATTGGAGAGTATATAGCCAAAGAAATAGTACACAACAATCCGAGGGATTGTTTCGGAGACTGTTAAGTACGCAAAGTATATAAAGTACAAAATAATGGCTATCGTATTATTCATAATCATTATATTATTCAGATTTTGATACAACATAAAATATGCCTTTAAAAATAATTATTTATATATGGAAAGCAATATCGGAAAATAAATAACAGAATTTCATAACTCCATTAATTCATAAAAATTATATTAAATTCACGATTACTATTTACTAAATAATAACGTATTAAGTTTTTTACCTGAAAATCTAGTTTCAGCATATGGGGATACGGTAAAATTGATATAGACTTACATAAACAGATATGTAGAATCATATAAAAAATAATTATAAGTATTATAGTAAAACACAGATCAAAAAGCAGTTGAACATCTCATTTAAGAACATAAAAAGAAAGATAATTAAGAGACTTAACAAAGTATTTAGAACTATTTAGAAAGAAGATAACTTATCACTTTTGAATATGAAAACAGCAATGTTACTTTGTTATATTCTGTGTTATAATTGAAATATTTGGCTATTATGCAACATTTGATAGAATAAGAAAAGAAATTATGATTATAATTTTAAAGGTTCCGGAATTTAAAAAAAAAAATGCCAAAAATATGTATTTAAAATATAGATAATTATATATGGAATCATAATAACAAATGATATAATAAGTAAATTAACCAAATTAGTTAACAATTGATGTGATAAGCTAATAATATGGCGATAAAAGATTAGATGTTTTAGGATCTATATAAGAACCATGGTTTATTGTTAATTAGATATGTAGTATAATAAACACTGCCAGAAATTCTCCTATGATATTATAAGTTATCCAAAATCAATAAACTGGTTCTTCAATTGGAAATTTAAATGGTGCATAAAATATGAAGGACTCTTTCTCTGATTTAGAAGTAAAAAATCTATCTTAATATCATTTCAACCAATTAAAAATAGTAAATGAAAGAGGGTTGTATGAAATATTATTTAGAACCAATTCTCCTCTAGCTATGCAATTTAAAGATAAAGTATTCGATTTATTGAAAGATTTTCGTCTAGGTAAACTATAATATGTTAAACAAAACATGCTAGAATTCTAATAATAACTTGCATTAGTCAATGAATAACTAACTGAATAATAAGAATAAATAGAGAATCTCGAAGAAGAAAAGAAATAAGTTGAATAAAATATTCTTCCAAATAATCGTTCATTTTCTTCTATACATCCAAGTGATAATGTAGATATATACATATTAAGAAAGAAAGACAACAACAATACAGGATAATATCATTTATTTTGTTGCAATAGAGCTTCATTTAAACAATAACTAAAAATCAGACTAAAATAATAATATGATACATACAGATAAAATTATGATTTGATTTTATAATTAGATAACGTATGTGATCCATAAAAGTTCGTGAAGAACATATTAAGAATATTGAATAACTTAAATGTTATAAGACGTGTTTCTAAGAAGAAATAATTCACTTGTGACGATGAATATTTACTAGTAGATCTAATAGAATTTATATATAGTAAAAGATTAGAATTTAGTAATTTTACTATTGCATAATTAACACAATAAACTAGATAAAGGATTGAAGAGCTAGAATAAGAGAGCGATTCTTTATTGGATGATTTAAATGATGAAGAAGAAGAAGATTTAGAACAAGATATATGATATTTTTTTTCCATATTTTTTCCATATATTTTTTAGCATTTTTATCTTAAAAATTGAAATTATTTATCTTTAAAAACCGTATCTTATATATGACAAAAAATACTAAACAAACGTTCAGTTATTATTAAATAATTATATTTTTATTTCTATTAGGACTAGTTCTATAGTTCCTTTTTTCATATCTAATAACGGTAAATTAATTCAATTTAATAATAGTAATGATATATTACTTCTATAAATACATTCATCAAGCGTTTCTGGATTACTATCATAGATGCTATAAAACATAGTTAATAAAGACTCTCGAAGATGAATTCTTATAATTATTAGTAACCCTGGATTTACAAGATAAAAACAAATTTACTGTGTTCTAATGGAATAAAGTACATGAATTTTACACAAATTCTCATGTTGAACATAATGACATATTTGTGGCACATAATATTATTTATCAATTCATTTGTAGTGCTATAGTAACTTATTTCGCATTGACCGGAACAATAAATGGAATATTTTATATAGTTCCATATGCAATAGTTTCTGCAATTAGCAACACAGCAGGATTATAAATATTCAAAGAACGTAATATCAAAAAAATAATGAATGAAATACATAGTAACTATGATAACATAAACAGTAATTATGAATGTAATCAGTTATATGATAATACTCAGAATTTGATTCAAAATATGAATAAAACATTTCAATAAAACGAACATATAATACATGCATTAGGAACTGATACAAAAAGGAAATTATTAGATATTTGTTCTCGTTATATAGTACATATAGTCAACTGTATAGTCTATGCTAAAATAAATGTATTACCGATATAAGAATAGTTCAAAGGACAAGTGAAAATCATTGAATCAGGTGGTGAAATATTTGGTGCTGTAACGTAGTTATTATCATATCGTGAAAGAAACAAACAATATCAATTATAAAGAGAAGAATTCAAAGATTAATTATAACTATTATAAAATGATCATGAGAACTATAAAAAACATATATTAATCAAGACTAACGCTATTTTATAAACCAAAGATTTATCTATATTTTCAATAAAATATCCTGATATATAAATACATAAAGGAGAAAAAGTATTGATTTCTGGAGCCAATGGAAAGGGTAAAACAACGTATTTAAATATAATATCTGGTCTTTATAAGCAATATTCTGGCAATGTGTCCCTCAATCCGTGGTTATAAAAAATATGGTACCTATAGTAACAAGACTAGATTAATACGGGAACAGTATTATAAAACATACTCATGGAATTAAAAGATAGCCAATAAAACAGGAAAACTATATAATAATTATGTAACACATTCAAAGCTGAATTTATAACATAAAACTTGGAGAAAAGAATGATAGAATGTCAATTTAGTGGAGGATAGAAGAAAATACTATGTATAATTAGAGTATTACTTCATTGTAAATCTAATAAATATTGCTTGTTGTTATTGGATGAACCAAGTACTTATATAGACGAATAACGCAGGATAATTCTCTATGAATATATATAAAAGTAATCATTTAGTGTGATTTGTATAACACATATTAAAGAAGATTCGAGATATTTCGATAGAACCATTCAATTTAAATGATTTTAAAAATTGAAAAATACAGTATTTAATATAAAATATAATATACAATGGATAGATCATAAATATGTATGATATGCTACGATTTCGCCAATTCAGTCAAAGAATTTAAATGTCCTCAGGGATGTGTAAATAGATTCTGTATGGATTGCTTATAACCTAAGATGAAGTGTAAAATATGCTCATAAAAATGGATTTAAACAGATAAAAACAAATACCACGAAACTATAATAGTATAAACAATAGACGTAATATATGAACCTGTTTCAAAAATTTCTGGAACCAGTAAACATCTTAAAAACTCATAAAAACTAATGATAACATTGATAGTCGCAATTTAGATATTCTCTCTGGTATCGGTATTAGTGAACTCGATTTTATAAGGGATTGAGTTTATCCAATTTGATTAATAGATAAGCAAAAATAATACTATGTATTTCGATAAATACATGAAGAACCAATAACAAAATTATATTCAATGCACCATAAATGCAAGCAATAAAATTAACAAAACTAATACAGATAGCACAGACATCGAACTCATTATAAATGCTTTATGTTCTTAATATAAAAAGAAAGTAACAGGTAACCATGATTGTGTTATATGTAACAATACTTATACCAAGGATTGTTTCACAGATTATCCGGGATTTTAACCGAGAACATGTACTGATAAATCATTGAAATTGTTTTTATACATGTTAGGTGTTTTTCTTAATTTATTATCTCCAGTGTTTATTTCTATACTACTTTTGGATAGGGAAATTGATGATGATTCATTAAAAATGACCTTAAAATTATAATTGATACCTTTTATTTTATCATTACTTACTTATATCATATGAGTAATTTTTTTTACGATTTTTATTTTAAAAATATTAAACAACAGAGTTATTTTTTTTTTGTTTTTTTTGTTTTTTTGTTTTTTTTTTGTTTTTTTTGTTTTTTTTTGTTTTTTTTTTGAAAAGCACGGATGCTCTTCTTT
>JACCED012512046.1_pt1 | contig 13562 bp, 10 predicted proteins | sample 7455021 | NCBI WGS metagenome assembly JACCED01 (sample SAMN15323456, study PRJNA562643) | freshwater metagenome | isolation source: river surface water | place: USA:Blue River Watershed | collected 2017-08-19 | reverse complement strand
TGTGGGTGGTTGATTTCCCACTTCTCCAATTCAGCGCGGAAGACAACCACTGGGCAGCCGTGCACCATCCATTCACCCGGCCGCACAGCGAAGACCTGCCGCTGATGGACTCCGGAGAGTATGCGAAGATCCGCGCCGTGGCGTACGACGTGGTGCTCAACGGCGTTGAACTCGGTGGCGGCTCAATCCGGATTCACGAACGGGATCTACAGTCAAAACTCTTCGCTGTGCTAGGCGTCGGCCCCGAGGAGCAGCAGCTCAAGTTTGGGCACCTTTTGAAGGCGTTCAGTTTTGGAGCTCCGCCGCATGGCGGAATCGCGCTCGGCCTCGACCGCCTCGTGATGCTCTTGTGCGGAGCCGAGAGCATTCGCGAAGTCATCGCCTTTCCAAAAAACAACCGTGGTGTGGATCTGATGACACAATCCCCGGTGGAAGTGGAACCGAGGCTGCTCCGGGATCTGGCGATCAGCAGCACTGCAAAAAAAACGTGATCAACCAATCACCCCAGGCGGGCATTTTTTTCGAAGGCCGGCGTTTTTGGGTCGGCGCATGGCTCTCGTTGTTCGGATTAATCAGCGGGCAGCCTCGGCTCGGAGCACAGGAAGCGCGCTCGGAAATACGGCCGCCGTTCAACCTGACATGGGGAGAAACCTCTGACAGGCTTGAGCGTCTAGTCGTCGCCGCGGGCGGGAAAGTCACCGCCCGAAAAATGGTCCGGGGAAACAAGGAGGCAATCGAAGTAGAAGGGTTGCCGCAGGACGGGCTTAGCAAAACGATCTTTTATTGCAAACAGGGCGCTCTAGTGGGAGCAGAGTTGCAGTACCGGTCGGAGTCTTGGCCCGAGGAAAAGTATAACTCAGTGATGGCCGACCTGCGCCGGCGCATCTCGGAGAATTTCGGGCAGGGAGAGCAGATCGCGCGTAAAACCGAGCAGGTGGGCACAATCGGCGTGACACAGACTATTACCGGCTACCGATGGAGTGTCGCAAGTGCCAGCCTTCAACTCATTTTTTTTGCCGCAACTGACCCGAAGAACGTGTATCGAACCGTAAGCGTTCACTACAATGCTTTCTAGCCTTAGCATCGGCGCCGGTTCCTCATCTTCGGGCTAACGAGGACCAACCCAAAGAACGCCATCCAAGGTCTACCGTGCGCTCAAGCGTAAAGTTGCTGGAATTCAGGGCGTGCCTGAGCGACATTGAGAATTGTGTTGCAACGCTCCATGCTGCATTTACGCTCCCGCGCCTGAATTCCTGAAAAATCCGCTCTCAGGAAACATGCTAGCACACTAGAATAACCCTTCACTATGGCTGACTTTTCGAACCGATACGCTCAAAATGTCACAGGTCATTTCTACGTGGATGACCAATGCATTGATTGTGATCTGTGCAGGGAAACCGCACCTGCGAATTTCAAACGCGACGACGACGGCGGTCATTCTTACGTTTTTAAACAGCCTGAATCTCCAGAGGAAACAGCCCTCTGCAAAGAGGCCATGGAAGGCTGCCCGGTAGAAGCAATCGGAGACGACGGAGAGTAGTTCAAAACCCCACTCGTGAATCCGCAAATCAAAGCAAGGGTTCTCGAGGAGTGGAGAGGAATCTCCGAGCGCCCTTTCCCGAAAGACACTGCGCAGGGCTTACCATCGTTGGTTCAGCAAACGCTGCGCAAACTCGGACTCGACCAGAGGATTCGAGAGGAGGAGATTAGTTCAGCTTGGAAGGATATCGTTGGCGACTTCCTCGCCGCACACTCTGCGCCGGCAGGCCTTCATGAGGGAGTTCTTCTTGTGCGAGTGCTTCAACCGACCATCCACTTTGAACTGGAACGTGTCTGGAAAAAAAAGCTTCTCGAAAAACTCCAGTCGCGGTTTGGAAGAAGCGCAATTCGGAACGTAAGGTTCCGGATCGGCTGAACATTGAACTTCAAGAGACACTCGCCGAGTGCGGTTTCAAAAACCCAGGCAAACGAGGTTGCCGGCGTTGTCGCGAACGTAAACCCGCCCTCCTGTGATCAAAGGCTGAGCCCATGTTCGCTGCTTGAGCACAGATTGTCGGAGAATCTGCTTGAAGCCGGATCCACTCGCCTCAGCCACGATTAAATCACCCTTCTCGGAGACGCAAACCAGTTTGCCTCCAGCGGCGACGACCGCCCCGCCTTTGACGCTTTTCTCCTCCCACCGTTTCACGCCACTGGCTGCGTCAAGGCACACAAGATTGCCACCGCCCGTATTTCCATCGATGCCAAACACATAGTCTCCCCAGACCGTCGGAGAATTAATGTGGCATCGTAAACTTTTGTTGCGCCAGAGTTCCGTGACCTTGCCCTCACCTACCCTGAGCATGCACGCACCCGCGTTATATCCGGATGAAATCAAGACGCGATCCGTCCCGATCGGCAGGGGCGACGACGCATGCACGTTGTAATCCGTCTTCCAAGGATGGCGCCACAATTCCCGCCCGTCTTCAGGGCGACAACCCACGAGTGAATCAGCCTTGAAGAGGACAAGGGTCGGCTGATCGTTAAAATCGATTATCAATGGTCCTGCGTATCCGATTTTATCCACCCCGCTCCTCCAGATCAGGCGTCCAGAGACAGCGTCCAGGGCAATCGTGGATCCGCCCGCGCCTCCCACATCCACGAACACGCGATCCTCGTGTACGAAAGGCGCGCCTGAAAAGCCCCACTCTGGCTTGATTCCTCCGAAATCTTTCACTAGGTGACGAACCCACCGAACCGCCCCAGTCTCGGGATCCAAGCAGTGTAAATGCCCCTCATGACCAAGAGCAAAAACCCCGTGTCTGCTCACGGTCGGTGTTGAGCGCGCCCCTCCTTCAAATAAATTCGGGTCCAAGGAAGCTGGGTACTCGTGCTTCCATTGCTCCCTCCCACTTTCAGCGTCCAAACAGCGGATGATCTCCTTGCCTCCCGCATGCCCCGCAGTGAAGAGACGCCCCCTGAGAACGACCAGAGAGGCGGAACCGACGCCGACTTGGGTTCTCCAAGTTTCCCGCATCGCACCCTTTGGTGAAACGGGTAACTCTTCCAAAAACACGCCGTTCTTCGAGGGCCCCCTGTAGTGCACCCAATCCGCCGCACACTGCAAACCAAACCCGTGAAGCAGACACCAACCGACAACAACTTTGGTCCACTCCATGTGCTGCACGGGTTGTTAGAACTTCAGATTAATCGAAACCCCGACGCTTGCATCGTACTTGTTATAACTAGGCTGATCGGAATCGTTCGAGCGGAAGAAATCAGCGCCGGTGGAAAGCCTGACCGAGAGCGAAGGCTTGGGCATCCACATGACAGTTAAACTCGGCGATACGGAGGTCGTGCGCCGGCGCTCGCCAGGATCGCTCGCGCTCTGGGTTCTCGTAAACAAGCAGTGCAGAAACCTGGTGCTTGGCTGGATCATCCAGGTCTGACTCGGAAGATATGCAAAGCCGACCGTGAAAGCATTGTCCAGTTTGTCGAGATAGCTCGAACCCAGGGAACTGCTGTTCGGAAAGGCCGTCGGAAGTTCCGAAAAATGATATCCTCCGGAATAGGTCAAGGAAATGCCGGCTTTGTCCCCGAGCCCGATGCTACGCTCTAGAGACCAGTTTGGGTTAATGTCTTTGTAGGACTCTTTCCAGAAGTTTGAGGTGTCCCCAAAGTTCTGGATTTTCCAGTCCTGCGCCGGCGACTGGTTCATCACACGGGTGTAATCCACCCCGAATGACGCCGCCCAGTTTTCCGCGAACGAGTAGCGCGCGTTGGAGAAAATTGTACTGACCTGGAAATTGTTTAGATTGAGGCCATTGTAGCCAAGCTCAGGGCTGATTGGAACCCGGTCCCTGATGTCGTAAACCCAGAAAACCTGACGGTACCCCGTTCTGAGGGAAAGTTTACCGGCCCCCACGTCCCACGCCTTCGGAGCAAATGCAATGGAGAGGGTCTCCGCGACGATTCCCGTGTCCCTCGGACCATTGGCAGGATCGCTCCAACCGGCCGTAAGAGCATTGCTCGTCCACATGAACATGGTGTCCGAGGAAAACTCGAAGAGCGGATCCCGCTTTTTCTTTTGCTTTAATAAAACCTGAGGTCCTAGGTCCGCATTCTCGCCCGGATACGTCTCCGGAGCCACCTCTTCCGCCGGTTTCTCAGCTGGGATAGGTTTTTTGAGAGCGCTGGCAGCGTTGAGCGCCTCGGTCTGGCGAATCACCGCATTGGTCCGATTGACGTCGGGATTGGGTGCCTGAGCGAGCACTTCAGCGTCGAGCATTTGAAAGAACGCAAGCGTTCCAACGGACAAACCGACTCCACGAAGCCCGCAGATTTTTACCTTGGAGTGCATTAAAGTCATGAGTCCAGAGTTGATGGAAATTTACTTCTCCGAGAGAACCCAGCGCCCGTCCCAGTCCGCCTCCGGCGGCTCACTCAGGAAATGGTCGCAACGTTTTTTGTACATCAAACAGAGGTAGTCATCGCCGCCCATCTCGGTATTCACCTCTGCGAACTTCTCCTTCGCTTGGGCGAACTTCTGGTCGTAGAATAGATCGAGAGCTTCATGGTAGCGGGTCAGCCATCCGGGAACCTCCATGCCAGCCTCTCCGAGCGGCGTGAATACATGAATCGGCTGGGTCTTTCCTTTGAACACAGCACGATCAACCCTGCGGAAGACAAATTCATCTTTGGTGATAGCGTATGCAGTCTCGCCGACCAGAATGTCGCACCCGAATTGCTTGGTGGCGCTCTCCAACCGCGCAGCAAGGTTCACCCCGTCCCCAAGCACCGTGAACTCCATTCGCTGCGGATGACCCAACTCACCCACAACCACGGTGCCGTGGTTGATTCCAACCCCGATGCTCAATTCCAGCCTGTCATCCCTTCCCGCCCATCCCGCATTCAGCTCCGCCAAGGCCGTCCTCATCTTCAAGGCCGCTTTCATCGCGTGCGAACAATCCTGCGACAACCCGAGCGAATGCGTGTCACCCCAAACCGCCATGATTGCGTCGCCAATGAACTTTTGGAGCGTTCCGCCCTCGATAAGCACCTTGTCCACCATCTGCAGAAAATACTCGTTCAACTGGGAAACCAATGTCTCAGGCGAACGGGACTCGGAGAGAGTCGTAAACCCGCGGATGTCGGAGAACAGAACACTCACCGGTTTTGTCACCCCGCGCAGCGCCTGCTCGAAGGAGTCCCCCTGATTCACCACCAAGTTCGCCACATTGCTGGAAACGTACTTGTCCAGAACTCCCTTCACGTGCGCCCGTTCGAGCTGCTCCACCGCAAAGTCAAACAGGGTGATGAAGCCCCCAACCGACATGAATGAAAACAGCGGCAGCACAATCGGAATCACGATCCGCAGATCCGCGAAACAGTAATACGCTCCGAACCAGTACCCGCCAACAGCAGCCACACCGAGGGCCACACGCAACAAGACGCGCTCCACAAAAATCGCAAGCAGCGCAGCGACGACGATCATACCCGCCCATAAAAACATCTCCTTGTCCTCCGGAAACTCGTGGATGTAGAGCTTGTCCAACAGCGAGTCCGCGTAGTGCTGGTGTATCTCCACCCCCGGCTGCGTCCCCAGTGGCGTGGGATGCTCGTCATGGAAGGTCTCCGATATCGGCCCAATGAAGACAATCTTGTCCTTGAAAACCTGCCCCCCTTGATACCGCGGATCGTTCTGGACGAAACGGTCCACAAAAAGCTCTTCAATCGGGAAAACCATGTGCGTTCCCGCCGCACCACGGTAGTTGATGAATTCGTGATCCTGCACCGTCGGTTCACCGGTGAACTTGGCGACCGCCGCTGGCGAAAATCTAGTCCAGTCGTCCGCTCCGGCAAGGTGGGCAAATCCGCTTTCCTTCATCTGCGAGGTCATGCGATCGACGCGCCGGACGACACCGTCAGCGTCCGGCTTGAAAAATGCGTAACCAACACCATCTTCCCCAAGGCCACCGATCAACGTTTCATTCGGCCGGAGGATTTGAACCGTGCTGTTGCCCTCGTCGTCCGTCTGGATGTTTTTGCTCGAGGCCAGGACCACCTTACCAGCGTGCTTTTTGAGAACCGCAGCGAAATCCTCGTCGCCCTCCCGCGTCGCCACGAATAGTACGTCGATCGCAACGACTTTGGCACCGAGCTCAAACAGGCGCTCGATCGCGTAAGGGTACACTTTGCGGGGGAGCGGAAAAATCCCCGCGGTCATCATCTTCAGCGCTTCTACATAGGGCACCGCCTGGGTTTTCCCTGCCGCTTTTCGATCCTCCTCCTCCTTCTCTGCAGTCTCGATGAGAGACGCGATCTGCCCTTGGTCCAAGGAAGATGTGTTTATTCCGACCAGAGCCGTGTTTGGGTGCGCTTTCAGCGGATTTTCATTCCGCTTCAAAAACCGTTTATCGATGGAGTTGCCTTCCATCTTGCCGATCATTTCGGAAGGCGGAAAAATCCCGTTGTTCCCTATGACCAAGCCGTTGGCTAACACATAACTAATCGCGAGAGCGAGGAGGGCCATCCCGAAAATCACCCACTTGCGATACTTCCTAGCCTCGCGCAGGTAGGAATTAGCCTTCCGAATGAACTTATTTAACGTCATAAAATTACCAATCCTGTATTCCAATCAGCAATCTACGCGCCCAGCACGCTTTTTTTTTGAATACAAAACCGCCTGCGGACAGCAGGGTGCCCCAGCAGTCTAAAACAACCCGATGAACCTCCCATTCCCGATTCCCACCGTCATTTTCGCGAGCCAGTTCCTAGGATTTGAATTTAACCCACTGGAAATCAACGCATGGAAGATCATCGGCCTCTCTGGAAGCGCGGTATTCGGGATCCGATTCATCATTCAGGGTATCGCCTCGGAAAAGGCGAAAAAAAGCGTGATTCCGTTCGGCTTCTGGGAATGCAGCCTTTTAGGATGCCTTTTGAGCCTGAGCTATTTCGCGATTTACAGAAAAGACTCTGTTGGAATCATCCAAAACCTGCTGCCCCTCCCAATCTACATCCGCAACCTGTACTTTAGGTATCGTGACGGTGCGGGCTCCGGCGCCCAGCCTAGGTCTGAACAAAACAGCTAGGAGGAATGCATCAAATACCCGCTCGCCCATTGTCCAAGCCCGCATGGATTGATTAATATTTGGACAGACTAGCCCGATTCCTGCTCCAGGCGGGAGGACGATTGCTTAATCCCCCCACATACCCCTTTCATCCTATGGGATTCACAATAAGAGCCGCATCCGCGCCCCACAACATTCAAGCCAACGCCTTGCGCTGGCCGCTCACTGCGCTCTGCACGGTGCTCGCCATGGATACTGCCATCCTGGTTTTTAAAGGGCCGATACGCCGGATGACCGCCTCCTCTGCGGTGAATCCCGCCCTTTTGATCGCCCAACCGCGCCTGAACGCCCCCTCGGTGAGAGCGCCCTGGCAAGAAACGCTGGAGGCCGCACGCCCCGCCGTTGACTCCCAGAAGGTTGAGATTGCGCTCCAGAAACTTGCGGAGGCGGAAGCACAGATCCCGCAGCAGCCCTTTGCGATGGCCGAACTAGCGACCCAGTACGAAAAAATCGGGGCGCGTGAAAAGGCATTGAGTTTGTGGACGAAAATACACCGCTTCGGGCAGCAGGCGGGCGTGTACAATACGACTGCGGAAGCCAAAATGGCGCAACTCGCTGGCACCCCGGGGGAGGCGGGCGACGCCTTCAAATCCGCACATCCCGCCGCGCCTCCGACCCCCGGGGCCGCGAAGCCGAGCAGCACGATGAAATTCGGCAAATTCGCGATTAAGGAAGTCTCTGGTTCAACGGCTCCGAAAAAGCATTTCAAACTCTCGATGCCGGTCAGCAGCCTCCACAACGATCCGATTGAGGCGAAGGACGTCGCCATCGAAGTTCAGTTCTATGATCAAACCCGCGACAAAAAGGTGGAGCGCACCAACGCGAGCATCACCTGGAATTGGATTTCAAACCCAACGGACTGGGCCGACAAATCTCCAAAAACCTTGCAAGTGGAGTACCGGCAGGGAGCCGGTCGCACCCCAAGCGAACAGCGCGGCTACTACGGTTACGTCGCCAGCGTTTACTACAAGGACAAGCTGCAGGACGTCCGCTCAGAGCCAACCCGACTCGGGCAACAGTATCCTCCCCCGCCAATCCTACCGAAGGAAAGTAATCCATGAGGGTTCTGCTCGTTGATCCAGATTCAACCCTCTTGCCGTCCGTGCAGGGGGCGCTGGCAGCCATCGAGCGCCTCGAGGTCTATTGCGCGCCTGATGCGTCGACCGCACTCCAGCATGCACACGCGCTTGGCGGCGTCGACGTTCTGCTCACCGATGCCTTCCTCCCCGACTCGGATGGTTTCCAACTCAGAAACGCCATCGCAGCAATCGCTCCACAGCTCGGGACTGTTTACCTCACGAAATATGATTTGAGCGGCTACTCGGAATACGTCGGAGGCTGTCCGGTTGTCGCCGAGCCCATCAACCATGACGCCCTGCTCGAGGCAGTACAGAGCTTGCTGGGATCGCCAGCGCACCCGGGATTTACTCTCCCGACAACTCTCGACGCGCGACTCACCCACCTGCCGCAGTTGAAGGAGGGCATGACGCTCGGAGACTATCGCCTCCTGAGAACCGACCAGCAGCACTCATGGGGAACCCAGTTCGCAGCGGTGCAAACGACCCTCAACCGGCCGGTTTCCATGTCCGTTCTGTCGCCGGAGCAAGCCCGCAACCAGTCCCTGCGAGCCGCCTTCCTCGCCGACGCAGGAGCAAAATCACGGATCCAGCACCCGGCAATCCTGACCGTCTATGAAGCGGGTGAAAAAGACGGATGGGTGTTTTACACCGCCGAACGAATCGAATCGCAGACCCTGAGCTGGTTCCGCAACAACCAGCAGAAACTCTCGGTCGACATCATCATCAGAACCGCGCGTTTCATCGCATCCGGCTTACATCACCTGAGCTCCATCAACGCCCCGCACCTGTTACTTCAACCCTCCCACATCCTGCTGCCGGCAGACGGCCACGCGCGTTTGAGCAATCTTGTGGTCGCAGATCCCACAGAAACCCACGAGGTGTCCCGCCAGATTGAAGCGCTAGGAGAAATCATACTCGCCGTCACGCCTCAAAACAGCCCCGCAAGCCTGCGTATCCTGCTCGCACGCACCCAAAAGAGCCACCAGAAACCCATCCGATCGTGGGAGGAATTTCTCGCGGAAACTCAATCCGTAGAAATGCAGTGGGACTCCGCGGTGTCCCCCGACTCCCCCCAGACGCCCCGCCGCAGCATCCTCGCCATCGGCGCAACTGCCGCACTGGTCTTGGCCGCCGCAGTGGCGGTTGGTTTTTTTCTGACGCATTCCAAAAGCAAGCCCTCGCTGCCCGAACAAATTCTCATTCCAAGCGGCAACTACCTCATCGGGGCGGGCAAACCCGTGCAACTGCAATCCTTCTCCGTGGACAAGACGGAAGTCACGCGCGGCCAGTACGCCTGCTTCGTCGACTGGCTCGAAAAACACCCGGCCCAGGCCGGCAAGTTTGATCATCCCGCGCAGCCAAAGGACCTGTCACATCTCCCTTCAAACCTCAAAAAAGAGACGGGCGAAAAACCCGCTCCTACGCAGGATAAAAAACCGTCAGCCGATGACCTGCTGCCCGCCAGTGAGGTCTCATGGTGGGACGCGTACGCTTTTGCAAATTGGGCCGGCAGATCACTCCCAACAGCCGAACAGTGGGAGGCTGCGGCGCGCGGCTCCAAGGGACTGATCTATCCATGGGGGGATGAGCCAGAACAGAACACCGCGAACACGAAACCCTCCACCGCAAGCCCGAAACACCCGCCAAGCTCAGGCGCTGCCGCCGACCAAAAAGACGTCAGCCCGTTCGGAGTGATTGGAATGGCGGGGAACGTCTCGGAGTGGACCAACAACGAGGGAGCGAATGCCACCAGGGTGATCAAAGGCGGCAACTATTTGGCGCCCCTCACCAGTCTGGAGTCGTCGAGCACGTCCGCACCGGATAAGACAGTCAAGACGCTCGGTTTCAGAACCGTTTCAAAAAGCGTGCACTGATTCATTCTTGAGCGAAAGCTCCCCGTCCGCGCTACAGTTCCCCCTTCCGCGCTACAACCAGACTGGAAAACATGAACCTTCGCCTTCTGTTCCTTCTCTTTTCAGCCTGCGTGCTGCTCACCAGCAACGCGTTCGGGCAGCTCAACGTATCGCTGCGCCTTCCCCGCACGTCTTTCTTCCTGAACGAACCCACGATCGCAACGCTGTCCATCAGCAACCTCGCCGGGCGGGACCTGATATTCGAAGATTCTCCAGACTTCGGCCCCTGGTGTAAGCTGGAGGTCAAGGCACTCCGCGGCGACTTTGTTTCACCTCTCAAAGACGAAGTCTCGTTCCCCCCCCTGCTCGTCCCGTCTGGAAAAACCATCACCCGATCCATCAACATCACCGAGTTTTTTCACCTCGAGCAACCCGGACAATACAAGATAAGAGTCGGCGTCTTTTTCGCGCCCACACAGTCGGAGTTTTATACCCAGTCCACCTTCAATGCGGATCCCGGCCGCATCGAATGGTCGCAAACCGTCGGCATCCCCGACGGCGGCGGCCGAGGAAAATTCAGAACCTTCACCCTGATGAGCCACCAGCGCTTTGATGGAATCTTCCTGTACGCAAAACTCGAGGACAAAGAGGAAGGAATCCGGTTTATGCCCTACTTCCTTGGGCGGACTCTGGCGGCGATGAAGCCCCAGCCCCAACTCGACGCCAAAAACAACCTCTACGTGTTCCACGCCTCCAGCGACTCCACCTACGTGCTCTCGCAGATCGACGCGGAGACGGGCAGATTCGGGCAGGCCATGTACCGTCCCGCAACCCCGCGCGCCGGCCGCCCCAACATGTCCAAGGACAACCAAGGGCATCTCGTCATCACGGGCGGAATCCGCGTCAACGAGGAGGAACTCGCCCCAAAATCCGCCGATCGCCCCCTCCTCTCCGACCGCCCCGAGGGCTTCCAGCTCAGGAACTCCCGCTGACCCACCCGCTAAACTTCTTATGGCCGACCTCGGACTGATCCACCGCCCGCGCAGATTGCGCGCATCCGCGCAGCTCCGGACCCTTGTCCGCGAAAACCACATCCGCAAAGAGCACCTGATTCTGCCACTCTTTGTGAGCGAAAAAATCTCCGCGCCCGCCGAGGTCAAAAGCATGCCCGGCGTCCACCAACACACAGAATCGAGCCTCATCGAAGAGGCGCTTTGCGCTCACTCCGCAGGCGTCCCCGCGATCCTGCTCTTTGGAATTCCAGCCCACAAGGACGCCTCCGCCTCCCAAGCCTACGATCCGAATGGCATCGTCCAGCGCACGGTGCGCGCCCTGAAAAAAGCAGCACCAAAGCTCGTCATCATCACGGACGTATGTCTCTGCGAATTCATGCACCACGGCCACTGCGGCGTCACCCGCTTTGACGGGGAGCGCCACCACATTGCACATGTCGACAACGACGCCTCCGTGGAACTGCTCTGCAAAACCGCGGTCTCGCACGCCGCAGCCGGCGCCGATATTGTGGCCCCTTCCGACATGATGGACGGCAGGATCGGGGCGATGCGCAGGTCCCTGGACCTCGCAGGATTTCAAAACACGCCGATCTTGAGTTACGCGGCGAAATTCGCTTCCGCATTTTACGGACCGTTCCGCGACGCGGCTGAAAGCGCCCCTCAGGCTGGTGACCGCAAGAGCTATCAAATGGACCCCGCCAACGGGGCGGAAGCCCTCCGCGAGGTCGCGCTCGACGTGCAGGAAGGAGCCGACATGGTGATGGTCAAACCCGGCCTGCCCTATCTCGATGTAGTTTGGCGCGTCAAAGAGCGCTTTCAAATGCCGACCGTCGCCTACCACGTCAGCGGGGAATACTCCATGCTGATGGCGGCTGCCGCAAATGGATGGATTGACCGCAAAGCGTGTCTGCTCGAAACCATGACGGCGTTCAAGAGGGCGGGAGCGGACCTCGTCATCACCTACGCCGCGAAGCAGGTTGCGGCATGGCTCTCAGAGGATCAGGGCTGAGCGGGATCACCCGAAAGCCCCGCCCCGAAGGCATTCCCGGGCGGATCTCACCACGCAGGCTGCGTTTGATCACCACGCAGGCTGCGTTTGATTTGGCAGAGGCGGATTGTACGCCGCCGGAATACGCGCGTTCCGCCAATCGGGGTGGGGACTGAGTGGCTTGCGCCGCCACACGAATTCACCGCAGACCGGACCCTCCGCTGAAAACGCCGTAGCGCCAACCTCACGGATGGATTCCGTGATTTTCCGAAAACTTTTTACTGCCCTCGGACGCAGACAAGAGGAGCACTCCGCAACGCAGACAAGGAGCACTCCGCGACACCGCGTGCCCACCGTCCCGTCGCGCTGAATTCAAACAACCATTCAAACAGGCATTCATGATGATCGTCCGAACTCGCAATACTCCCTACGCCGACCGTGAAGAAGCAGGAGAAATCTTGGGAAGAGAGATTCTGGAGCACCTCGGCTTCATCGACACCAGCCGAGCGCACGCAGCGGGCCGGACCAGAATCCGGCCCGCCAAAAGGACGCCAATGCTCGTACTCGGCCTCTGCCGCGGTGGCGTCCCAGTGGCGCGTGCCGTGGCAAAAATGCTGAAAGCGCCCCTGGATTTTTGCATCGTTCAAAAACTTTCGACCTCACTGAACCCTGAGCTCGCGATCGGGGCTCTAGTGGAGTCCGGCCTTGATTCCGAACTTGAGTCCAAATTGCGGACTCAAAACCACGAGTTCGCCTTCAAAGCCGGTCAGCCAAAAATCCCCGATGGCCACGCGAAACCCGCCGCGCCGTGCGAGGCTTCGCAGGGAATGCTGGAGGTGCTCAATCGTGATATTCTTGAGCATGTGCGGGATGCGGAGGCTGAACTAAAGGCGTCGAAGATCCGCGAGGCTGCGGAGCTGCGCCGTAGGGTCGCACTGTACCGCCGGCATCAGCCCGCCGAGCCGCTCGAGGGCAAACGAGTCATCCTCGTCGATGACGGCGCCGCAACCGGCACCACAATGAGAGCGGCGATCGCTTCCGCAAAGCGCAAGGGCGCGAGAGAAATCATCGTGGCGCTGCCGGTGGCTCCCGAGGAGGTGTGCGCCGAGTTGCGAGCAGAGGCGGACGCGGTCATCTGCCCGTGGACGCCCGAATTCTTTGTGTCGGTAGGCTCGTGCTACGCGCATTTTCCGCAGGTCAGCGACGAAGAGGTTTGCGCGGCCGGCGGTGCGATGCGGGGAACATTCAGGGAGGAGGGCACGATGCGTTGAGTTCGCCGCAACTTGGAAGAGAAGGACGATAAGGGCTCCGCCTGTCTGACTAAAGAACCGGCTTCCTCGCCTTGCGATTTCAGCGTGCGCGCTTGTGTGCTCGTGCGCTCCACTTCCACGCTCCCAAGAGGCAAAGGTGGGGATGCGGAGCTGGGGCTCCGCGGTCCCGGGGGCAGCGCAGTTCACCCAGTCTGATGCAGAACGCGTGATAGATTCGAAATAAACCGGCATCCAAGGTCGCCGATA
>JACCED012489927.1_pt1 | contig 13569 bp, 9 predicted proteins | sample 7455021 | NCBI WGS metagenome assembly JACCED01 (sample SAMN15323456, study PRJNA562643) | freshwater metagenome | isolation source: river surface water | place: USA:Blue River Watershed | collected 2017-08-19 | reverse complement strand
TGGATGAGCACAGTGAAACCAAGCACATGATTATCGCCGATTATTTAAAGCGATACGTCGAAGTGTATATGAGTAATGCCAATATCGAACGGCTTCCGCTAACCATTATCGATGGGTTTTCCGGCGGAGGTCGTTATCGTGGATTCAATACTACAGAAGTTGTCGATGGTTCACCGTTCCTCATTCTCAAATCATTGCGCGAAGCAGAAGCGAAATTAAATTTCAATCGCAAAAAACTTCGCTTTATCGACGCCGAATACCATTTCATAGAAAAGCTCAAGCCGCATTATGATTTTCTTGAGCACGAGCTTCAATGCTCTGAATTTAAGCATTTACTCGATAACAAAAAAGTCACCTTGTACCACAATACCTTTGCTTCCGTTGCGCAAAAGATAATTACCACCATGCAAAATCGCCGGCGCGCTATGCGTGGGATTTTCATTCTTGACCAATATGCCTATAAGGATGTGCCTTTCCCTATCATCCAGCAGTTATTAACCACCACCAATAGCGAAGTGATACTGACCTTTAATTTTGATTCATTACAGGGATTTTTATCAGAAGAGTCTACCAACCGAAAAGCGCTGGAAAAAATAGGTTTGGCCCAGCACATTGATTGGCAACGACTGCAGATGTTCAAGGAAGCCAATAAATGGCAGGAAGCTATTCAGGAGCAGCTTGCACATGCCATTTATCAAGCCTCTGGTGCGAAGCACATGACCTTGTTTTTCGTAAAACCTTTGAATGGATGGACCTATTGGCTAGTACATCTTACGCGCTTGTACAGAGCAAGAGATGTCATGATGGACCTGCACTGGCGCTATGCAAACACATCCAAAGGTTTCGAACATTTCCTGGGAGATGGTTTATTTAGATTGGGCTTTCAAGCAACGACTATTCCCGGCCAGCATACAATCGACTTTGGTGAGAAGTTTGATTTCGGCGCGGAGGCAAGAAATCGTTGTATCAATCGACTTGCTGAAGCGGTGCCACAATTAATCTTCAACTGCAATGAAGGAATTTTATTTCAAGATCTTGTTGATCGTATTGGCTCACTGACACCAGCGTCAGGCCAGGAGATCAAATCCGCGATTCAGATCTCTCTTGATCAACGGGAAATACAAATCATTACACCTGAAGGAAAACGACCTGGTACGGCCAGACAATTGAAAATGGCAGATACACTTAAATACCTACAAAAACAGTTATTTTTATAGTCGGCGGTCTCTTAAATAATTAGCTATGCATGACAAAATCATGCAGCTTCAAAAGTGATATTTGTTACTGAAAACAAGGAGCAACATGCTTTCCCTAAAAGATTATGTCGGTCGAGAACAATCCTTTCTCAAACACACTATTCTTGAAACCTATTTGCAGCGTCTGTTTATGATCATTGGTCGTGCAGAAGTCATTATTAATTATGTGGATTGTTTTGCTGGCCCTTGGGCTGATGACAACAAAGAGTTGAAAGATACCTCAATCGGCTTATCGATTGAACAAATGCGAAAGTGTGTTGCTACTTTGCGAAAAAACCACCAAAGGTCAGTCAAGTTCAGAGCACTATACATTGAAAAAGACCGGGCCGCTTTTGCAAGGCTAAATGATTATCTTGGAAAACTTCGTGACCCTGCCGTCCATGTCGAGTGTCGTCAGGGCGATTACACCACTCTAATCCCGGAGATTATGGAGTGGAGCCAAGAATACTTTACATTTTTCTTTGTCGATCCCAAAGGATGGAAGGGGATTATCGGCCCCACCACTATGCGGATGCTGCTGGAAAGACCTAAAACAGAGTTTCTAATCAATTTGATGTATGACTTTGCCAACCGCGCTGCGAGCATTGAAAAGCACGAGTCGGATATGGTTGAGCTGTTGGGAGAGTCATTAACTTTTGATGGCACTGAAACTGCTGAAATGAGGCAGGTTCACTTCTTGGGGCTGTACCGTAAAAACACCACTCAAATTTATGGCGGCAGGTCCTCTTATGTGCCCATCAATCGCCCTGGCACAAACAAGCTTTTGTACTTTCTTGTTTATCTCACACGCCATCCACTGGGCATCAAGGTATTTAAAGAAGAAGCAGAAAAAATGATGGTCGCACAGCGCGTTACACATGCAGAGGTTCAGCTAAGAAAGCAATTCGAGGCCACGCCGGTATTGGATTTATTCGCTATGGATGATGCCGCAGATCAATGCATCAATGCCACAGATAATCGCCTTTTAGCAAAACAATTTTTACTGAAAAAGTTATCTACCACACCAGTACTAATAGATTACGAATGCTGGGCATTGTGGCTGGATGAAAGCAATCTGTATCCCTCCGACCTTCAGTTTGGCATGAAGGAATTGATCAACGATGGACTTGTTACAAACCTTACTGAAGATGTCAGCAAAAGACGCACTCAATTTATTCAGCCTAATTATCCGAAAGAGAGTGAGCGTTGGTGCCTGGCCAAATAAATTTAATCCCTGCTAGACATAAAGCTGGCCGTGAAAAATCATTTGGTGAAATCGCTGGGACACAGATTCCAAACCACAACATCTGGGTGAATACATGAATCCATCCCCCGCACTGATCGTCTTTGACTTATACGGAACGCTGGTTCGCTTTGGCGTTATGCACCATCCTTTCCGGAAGATACTACTGTGGGCCAGAGAGCAAGGAAGGAAACCACAACCTGATGACGCACGAAATCTGATGACGATAGACAAGGATTGCGGTGAGTTGCTGGCAACACTTGGGATATTCCCGCCCGCCAATATGCTCGCGCAATTACATCAGGAAATTCAGGAGGAGTTAGCCAGCCTCACGCTCTTTGATGATGTGTTACCAACCCTGGATGTATTGGCCAAGCAGGGAATTCCACTGGCCATTTGCTCCAATTTGGCCAAACCCTACGGAGTCGTGATCGACAAACTATTGCCGCAATTCAACTTCGCCAGGCACCTCAGCTATGAACTTGGCTCAGTAAAGCCTGATAGAGAAATTTACGAATCGATTGTAGCGGGTACCGGCTTAACACCAGAGAAAATCCTCTTTATTGGCGATACATCCCTGGCCGATTATGAGGGGCCAGCACAATTCGGGTTTCAAGCTAAACATCTGGTCAGAAGCCAGCCATCAGGGGGCAATACCATTGCGTCACTAAAAGACGTTTTGCGGTTACTGACTCACCAAACGACCTAATGATGACACTACATTCACGCGGTATCTCAAGGCGCCCGGAAATATTGCATTTGAGATACCGACAAACTCACCAGGCTGATTTACGTTAACCCTGAGCCCATTAACGTCAGGAGCCACAATGACAACCATCCGTAAAAATATGACCGAAGAGTGCGAAGCCATTCTTATTGCCAGCCGAAATTACAATATTGAAAATAACATCTGGCCAACCGATGTGATTACTATCAATTATTTACTTACTCAAAGCGCGGCAATGAAGAATGTCTATGACGAACTCTCAGTGCTGTCAGCCCAACAAAGAGCACAACTCCTCGACCAATTGGTAGGTACTCTTTCATTCTGGTCACCAGAAAATGCCATTGAGATGCGGGCGGCACGCAACCGGCTAATTGACGTGAATAAAAGGATCGGCGTATTGGCGAAAGATCTTGTCGATTTATTAGAGGAGCGATCTGCTCTTGAAAACCATCATCCATTTACTTCAAATACCCATTACCACATCGTAAATGTCATCAAAGAAGCTTCGCTTGAGAACTATCGCTTTCGGAACTATTTGGCTGAGCCTCTTCAGGCGCTGGCCGGTCAATTTGACCTTAAATACTGGCCGTATCTTCCAGCAGTGATTAAGGAGATAGGCAATGATGCCGATGCAGCCGAAATCTACGCAACAGACCCAAGAACAGAGGCAGCAACATCCTCAAATCGATCATCAAAGGCCGATTTCGTCAGGGCAGTGATGTCGATGATAGATGAACTCAAGGACCAGCCCGGCTTGGATTTCTCTCAGGACTTCCGCGTAAGCGACTCGGCGATGGCTGATATCGTCAATACTTGCCTAAAACTTAGTACAGAAGAGCTGGTTGATAGTTCTTACGTTAAAAATTTACGGCATAGGGAAAAGTGATCCATTTAGACAGCATCAATATGCAATTGAAGGTATTCAAGGGAACAGGATTTGGCAGATCTCGCCAAATCCATTAATGAGAATCATTCGCTATGGATAAAAACGGGGTTTTGTTTAAAGTTAACCTTCCTACGCTATAGGATTTTTTAAAAAAAATGAGCCATCCGGCTCATTTTTTGTGCTCTGAATCGAACATGATCTGGAATCACTTTGTTTGTAGTTCTGTGTAGATATCGCAATAAGCTTTCGCGCTGGTTTCCCACGAAAAATCCTGACTCATGGCGTTGAGCTGTAATTTCTTCCAGACATCTGGCTGGTGATAGGCGAGGGTAGCACGTTCTAATGCGGCGAATAACTCATCACCTTCCGGTTGTTGGAACACAAAGCCGTTCGCGCCATTGGCAATTTCATCGAGCGAATGTTCAACTACCGTATCGCGCAAACCACCCACTGCATGTACAACGGGAAGAGTTCCGTAGCGCAGGCTGTACATCTGATTCAAACCGCAAGGCTCAAATATGGAAGGCATCAGAAAAATGTCGCTTCCCGCTTCAATTTGATGAGCCAGGGATTCATCGTATCCCAAATGAATTGCTACCTTGTGGGGATTCTGCTCAGCTATGTTCCGCAAAGTCTGTTCATAGTGAGGAAACCCGCTACCCAAAATCACTAATTGGTAATTGGAGGTTAACAGGCGGCTCATCTGGGAGAGAATCAAGTCCACTCCTTTTTGATCTACCAAACGGCCGATAAACCCTAACAATGGAATTTCGCTATTTACAGCCAAGCCCATTTTCTCTTGGAGCGCTTGTTTGTTTTTACGTTTGTTGCCAAGTGTTCGGCGATTATAAGTTGCGACAAGATGCGCATCAGTACCTGGGTTCCATTCGTCATTATCGATACCGTTTAGTATTCCTGCCAGCGAGTCACTGCGATAGCGGAGTAATCCGTCCAGGCCATAACCAAATTCCGGCTTTTGAATTTCCCGCGCATAACTCGGGCTGACAGTGGTTACGTAATCCGCAAACGCAATGCCGCCTTTAATAAACGACATTTGCCCGTAAAATTCCAAACGCTCGTGATGCCAAAACGCCTGCGGTAGATTTAATTCCGCAAACGCTTGATGTGAAAACAGCCCGCGATAGGCGAGATTGTGAATCGTAAAAACCGTTGCTGGATGATCGGGGTGTAACGAGAGCAGTGCGGGAATTAACCCCGTTTGCCAGTCATTGCAGTGGACGATATCCGGTTGCCAATCCAGGTTGGCTTGATTAAGAGCAATTAGTTCAGCCGCTTTGGAAAAAATATAAAAGCGTTTGTGATTATCGTACCAATCGTTGCCGTCGGGTCCGCAATATGGGTTACCCGCGCGTTCGGAAAACTCGGGAATATCCACTAACCATACAGCGACTTTTGTACCGGGCAATCGGGTTTGTTTGATGATTACGGCGTTGCCATCAATTTCCAGTTGTGCGATTTGTTTCAATCCTACACTGGCCGCTTTTTCCAAAACACCGGGATAAGCAGGCAGCAGGATTTTTATATCGCAGCCGAGCTTTAATAATGCGCGCGGCAAACTGCCGCTTACATCGGCGAGTCCGCCGGTTTTTATTAACGGATAAACTTCACTGGTTGCAAATAAAATCTTCTGCATAAGTGATCCTTCTTGAGCTAATTAATCAGGACAGTTTTAAAATTAATGCACCGAGTGGTGGCAAATTTATTTCCAGTGATTGCTGATGGTTCATCCAGGGCACTGGTTGGCTGTAGAGTGGGTTGTCATTCCCCATGTTGCTACCGCCATAGAACGAAGAATCTGAATTGAGCATTTCGCGATAGCTGCCTGCAACCGGAACACCAATTCGATAAGCCGTGCGCGGTACAGGCGTAAAATTCAATATGACTATGGAAAAATCTTGGTCACTTTTACGGATGTAGCTAACAATCGATTGGGTACTGTCATGACAGTCAACCCATTCAAAACCATCACCGCGGAAACTACGTTGGTAAAGTGAAGGCATGCTGGTGTAACAATGGTTTAAATCTTTTATCAAGGTTTGTATGCCTTGATGGCGATCGTAATCCAGCAGATGCCAATCCAGCGAACGGCCATGCGCCCACTCACTCCATTGCGCGAATTCACTGCCCATAAATAAAAGCTTGCTGCCTGGGTAGGTATAGAGATAGGTGTAGAGTAAACGCAGGTTGGCGAATTTTTGCCAATCATCACCCGGCATTTTATTGATCATGCTGCCTTTGCCATGAACAACTTCATCGTGTGAAAAGGGCAGTTGGAAGTTTTCGCTGAAGGCGTACATCATGCCGAAGGTTAGCTGATTGTGGTGGTACTGACGGTGCACAGGATCCTTGCTGATGTAATCCAGCGTGTCGTGCATCCAGCCCATATTCCACTTCATGGAGAAACCCAATCCGCCGACCCAGGTCGGGCGGGTTACTTGTGGCCATGCTGTTGACTCTTCGGCTATTACCAATGTTCCGGGATGCTGGCCGTGACAAACTTCATTGAGTTGCTGTAGGAAGGCCATAGCTTCCAGGTTTTCATTGCCTCCGTGAATATTGGGAATCCACTCGCCATGTTCGCGGGAATAATCCAAATGCAGCATGGAGGCCACTGCATCTACACGCAAACCATCAATATGATATTCCTTCAGCCAAAAGAGCGCGTTGGCTAACAAGAAGTTACGGACTTCGTTGCGACCATAGTTGTATATCAGTGTTCCCCAATCGCGGTGCTCGCCCAAACGCGGATCTTCGTGCTCATAAAGTGCAGAGCCATCAAAGCGGGCGAGGGCATGGGCGTCTTTGGGGAAATGGGCCGGTACCCAATCGAGAATAATGCCGATACCCTGTTGATGCAGGTAATCCACAAAATAGCGGAAGTCATCTGGCGTACCGAATCGGCTGGTCGGTGCGTAGTAGCCAGTCGTTTGATAGCCCCATGAATCATCCAGGGGGTGCTCACTAATTGGCAGGATTTCAACATGCGTGAATCCTAACGGCTTCACATAATCCACGAGTTGGTGAGCCAGCTCGCGATAATTCATAAACTCACCGGCCCAACCGCGACGCCAGGACCCGAGGTGGACCTCATATATCGACATAGGCGCATGTTGCCAATCCCAATGCGCGCGACGGTTAAGCCATTCGTCATCGTGCCATGAATATTCTGATTGGGCTTTAATGATTGAGCTGGTTTGCGGACGCAATTCAAATGCTTGCCCGTAGGGGTCTGATTTCAGGAATACAGCACCGGTTGCGCGATTGCGGACCTCAAATTTATATAACGCACCAGGTTTGACTCCAGGGATAAATACTTCCCATAAGCCACTTCCACCCCTCACTCGCATAGGGTGCTGACGACCGTCCCAATCATTAAAGTCGCCTACGACACTTATGCGTTCGGCATTAGGTGCCCAGGTTGCAAACAATACCCCTTCTACACCGTCAACCGTACGTAGGTGCGCTCCCAAATGCTGATAGATGTTCCAATGTTGCCCTTCAGCAAAAAGGTGCATATCAATGTCGCCCAATAATGGTGCAAAACAGTAAGGATCAAATTCGGTATGCATCACGTTGTGACGGTCAAACCACTGGACTTGATAATGCTTCGGAAGCTTGGCCGCCAATCCGTACCATTCAAAAAAATCTGTGCCTTCTATACGGTTTAGTCCGTGGAGTTGTTGATCTATCAGCAGCGACGCGCTGCGGGCGCCCGGTAAATAAAGTCTGACAAGTGTGTCTGCGGAGGAGGACGCGGCGCTTAAAAGTGGGTGGCGACCTAGGACTTCAAAGGGATCATGATGGGTAGCGGTAACTATGCGTAACATCTCGTGAGATAAAGGTTTGTCCTGCTTTTGATTCAACATGCACTTGATTCCTAATGTAAAAAAGATGGCGCGTTATATTACTTAAAACATTATTTGCACAGTTTTGGGCTACATAAAAACGTCACATGCGTGGGATCTACTAGCTTAGCCATTATTGACGACTTTTGTTGCACCATTTTTTTGCAAAAATTTGATCTCAGTGAAAGACATTTGCAGGTTCGGTGCCAAACTTGTGGCTACACTTAGCTTTGCATTCAAAGCGGGCAACAAAACCGCAAAAAAATGCACCAACAATTTTTGGGGTCGGGTAGAGTTTGCAGCAAATCAATTTATTGGCACTGATATTGCTCTCACTCTTGTCAACGAGGTCACAAAAATTTCATCGTTGTTACACACAATAGCCATAAGGAATACGTTGTAATGAGTACACCTACATCAGGTCGTTTTGTTAGTCGTCTTACGCGAGAAACACTGGCGGTAATTTTGGCTGGTGGTCGAGGTTCCCGGTTACATCAACTTACCGATTGGCGTGCAAAACCTGCGGTACATTTTGGCGGTAAATTTCGCATCATCGATTTTCCTCTTTCAAATTGTGTTAACTCCGGCATTCGCCGCATTAGCGTGCTTACCCAATATAAATCTCACTCACTTGATCGCCATGTACAACGAGGCTGGGGCTTTCTTGGTGGTGAGCTTGGTGAATTTGTTGAGCTACTGCCGGCGCAGCAGCGCCTGAGCGAATCCTGGTACGTGGGTACTGCGGATGCCGTATTACAAAACATCGACATCATTCGTCGTCACAACCCGGAATATGTATTAATCCTTGCGGGTGACCACGTTTATAAAATGGACTACGGCACCATGATCGCAGCGCACGTTGAGCGCGGTGCAGATATCACCGTAGGTTGTATCGAAGTTCCCTTGGACATCGCACACGCTTTTGGCGTTATGGACATGGACAAGGATTATCGCATCGTTAAGTTTACTGAGAAGCCGCCAAAACCAGAGCCCATGCCAGGCAAACCCGATAAAGCACTCGCATCGATGGGAATCTATGTATTCAGTACAAAAGTATTATTCCGCGAGCTATTAAAAGATCGTGACAATCCAAATTCGTCGCACGATTTTGGTAAAGATATCATTCCGTCCATGATTAAAACCCATCGCGTAAGCGCGTTTCCTTTCCGCGACCCCGTCTCAGGCGGTGATGCCTATTGGCGCGATGTAGGAACTGTGGATTCATTGTGGGAAGCAAACCTTGAATTAACCGGCATCACACCTGAATTGGATTTGTACGACGCCGCTTGGCCTATCTGGACCTATCAGGAACAAGTTGCGCCAGCAAAGTTTGTGTTCAATGACGATGGGCGTCGTGGTTACGCTGTAGATTCATTGATTGCGGGCGGATGTATCATCTCCGGCTCTGCGGTAAAGCATTCCTTGCTGTTCCCGCGTGTTCGCGTTCACTCTTATTGTGAAATCGAAGACTCCGTTTTATTCCCCAGTGTTGAAGTAGGGCGTCGCTGCAAAATACGCAAAGCGCTCATTGATCGCCGCTGCAAAATTCCCGAGGGCACCGTCATTGGTTATGACTTGGAAGCCGATAAAAAACGTTTCCACGTTTCACCTAAAGGCGTTGTGCTGGTCACTCCCGACATGTTAGGACAGGATGATATCAATGGCTAACAATGGCAAAACGAAGGTCGTATTTCTTTGGCATATGCACCAGCCAGACTATCGCGACATTATGACGGGTGAATACTATTTTCCCTGGACTTATCTTCACGCCATTAAAGACTATGTCGACATGGCTGCGCATATAGAAGCGCAGCCGGCGGCAAAGGCAGTCGTTAATTTTGCTCCAATTCTGTTGGAACAACTTGATGATTATGCGCAGCAAATTGCTGCGCATCTCGCCAATGGTGAAAAAATTAAAGATGCGGTTTTGGCATCACTGGTTGAGCCGAGTTTACCATTGCCTGGAACAATGGCATTCGTTGACTTGGCGCAAAAGTATCTACGTGCTAATCGCGATCGGATGATTGATCGGTTTCCCGTTTATCGCGAACTTGCTTCGTTGGTGAACAATTTTAAAGAGCAGCCGTTTTTAAGCCGCTATCTGAATGAACAATTCTTAATTGATCTGGGCGTGTGGTATCACCTGAGCTGGTTGGCAGAGATTCCGCGCCGCAGCGATGCCCGGATTCAACGCTTGCAAGATAAAGAGCGCGATTATACGGCCGCAGATAGACGCGAGCTGCTTACGATTATCGGCGAGTTGGTAGGATCAGTTGGTCCACGCTACAAAGCCTTGGCTGATAAAGGGCAAATAGAATTATGTATGAGCCCCTATGCGCACCCAATCATTCCGTTGTTAATTGATTTGAATTCCGCGAAAGAGGCGATGCCTGGTGTTTCCTTGCCTAATTCAAGCTGTTATCCCGATGGTCGTAATCGTGCCAAATGGCATTTAAATGAAGGTATAAAAACTTTCGAAAGCTATTTTGGAAAACGCCCTCGCGGATGTTGGGCGTCGGAAGGCTCCTTAAGCGACGACACTTTAAAGTTATTGCATGAAGCCAAGTTCGATTGGGCCGCCACCGGCGATTCAGTGCTGCACAATAGTTTACGTGCGCAGGAAAATCAGGCGGTCTCTGTTGAATTGCAGCAAACCGGGCAGTCACTGCATCGCCCGTATGAATTTGCCAACGTAAAAATTAATACTTTTTTTCGCGATGATGGCTTATCAGACCTAATCGGCTTTAAGTATGCCACCTGGCACTCGGATGACGCCGTTGGCGACTTATTGAATCACATGGTGAATATTGCTAATGCCGCCAACGATACAAAAAACACGGTAATCTCCGTGATTATGGACGGTGAAAATGCTTGGGAATATTTTCCGGAAAATGCGTTTCACTTTTTGCACAATCTTTATGAACGTTTGATTGCTCATCCACAGCTTGAGCTTTCCACTTATAGCGAAATTTTAGATTCGCAAAAGCCAGAACCATTACGTATCCCTCATTTGGTTGCCGGGAGCTGGGTCTACGGCACCTTCTCAACCTGGATCGGTGACAAAGACAAAAATCGCGGTTGGGATATGTTGTGCGATGCTAAGCAGCAGGTTGATCAGGCGTTGCAGAAACGTAGCTTTTCGGCGGAGCAGCTCGCGCAAATTGAAAAACAATTGGCGTTATGTGAAGGGTCTGATTGGTTTTGGTGGTTTGGCGACTACAATCCTGCGCAAAGCGTTAGCGACTTTGAATATTTGTATCGCCGCCACTTAATGAATCTCTACTCCTTAATCGAAACACCAGCTCCAGGCTATTTGAATCAGGTAATCAGTGTCGGTGGTGGCGATCCGGCAACGGGAGGTGTTATGCGTCAGGGGCACGCCAACTAATAAAGCCTCCGATTCAATTACAGTGACGGTTTAAACTTTTTGTAGCGTTTTTTTAATAGCTATAGGTGTAAAAGGGAAGGGCGAATGGCAGACAAATCACCACTTTTTAAGCGTCGCACAGCAGGTGTTTTGCTGCACCCAACATCCTTGCCTTGCTCTGAGTCTTGCTGGGGCGGAGATGTTAAAAATAGATTCGGCACTCTTGGAAAAGACGCCTATTATTTTATAGACCTGATCCACAATGCTGGCCTGAGTGTTTGGCAAATGTTGCCGACTGGGCCAACCCAAGCAGATATGTCACCCTATCAATCTATTTCAGCACACGCAGGGAATGCGGAGCTTATTAGCTTGGACTGGTTGGTCGAAAAGGGGTGGGTTAGGGCAGACGACGTGCTGCTCGATGGTGAAAGAAATATTGTTCTCGCACGACAAAAGTGCGCTTTATCCTTCTTCGAATTTTTGAGCTCTGAAGGTGGCGCTCAGACCCGGCAAGAGTTTCAGACTTTTTGTTCACAACAAAAATATTGGTTAGATGATTATTCTTTGTTTTGCGCCTTGCGAAAACACTACAAAGGCGCATCATGGGTTGATTGGCCAGCGGAATTGCGTAGCCGCAACCCTAAGGCTATTGCAAAGGTTGGCCGCGAATTAAAGTCCGACATTGATGTCGTTATTTTTGAACAATTTGCATTTTTCAGTCAGTGGGCTGCACTGAAAAATTATGCAAATCAAAAGGGCATCTATTTGTTTGGCGATATGCCTATTTTTGTAGGCCATGACAGTGCAGATGTATGGGCGGAGCAACATTACTTCCAATTGGATGAGAAAGGGAATCCACTAACAGTTGCGGGTGTGCCGCCGGATTATTTTTCCGAAACTGGCCAACATTGGGGAAACCCTCACTATGCGTGGCACGTGATGGAAGCTGATGGTTTCCAGTGGTGGTTGGCAAGGTTGCGCACTCAGCTGCAAATGTTTGATCTAATTCGCATCGATCACTTCCGCGGCTTTGAAGCATATTGGGAAATTCCCGGTGACAGTCATGACGCTCGATTGGGAAAGTGGGTAAAAGCTCCGGGAGAGGCATTCTTAAAGGCGTGTTTTGCGGCCTATCCCGGTCTGCCTTTGGTGGCAGAGAATCTTGGGGTCATTACTGAAGAAGTTGAAGCACTGCGCAACTTATTTGATTTACCTGGAATGTTGGTATTGCAGTTTGGGTTTGACGGAAACACTAGTAATCCTCACTTGCCCCATAACCATACGCGCAGCGCCGTCATTTACACCGGTACGCATGATAACGATACAACTTTGGGATGGTGGGACACCCTAGGGGAAGCAAACCGCCAGCAAGTAAAAGCCTATTGTTTTAATTCTGAAGACCCAATGCCCTGGTTACTAATTCAGGCGGCGTTGGCATCTGTAGGGCGCATGGCAATTATTCCCATGCAAGATTTTTTGGAGCTGGATGGAGGGCACAGGATGAATATGCCCGGTACAACGGATAAAAATTGGGTGTGGACATTTTCGTGGGATCAGGTTGAACCCACACTTGCTGATCGTATTCGGCAGTTATTGGCAAGCTATCATCGTCTTGGCTAGCGTCAGTCGAGGTAGCAACTTATCACTCAACTATACAAAGGAACCGCCATGGAACACAGATGCAGCGCGCGCTATAACGCCGACATTAAAATCCTCATCTATCGCTATGAAATACCGGTCGCCATAGGCCGCATTAAAAATGGCACGCGACATGGTCTTTTTATCGAGTCGGATTTGTCGGATGTGAAGCCGTTGCAACAATTAGGGATAGAGATTGTGGTGACTCGCAGCGCACAGAAATTGCAGCGTTATCGCTTTGATTCAATTGTTATCCACGCTACAGACCATGGTTTTGGTGTGGAATTGGATACCTTAAGTGAGGAAGCTGGCAACCAATTAACTGAAATGTTGCGCGCTTCGCCAGAAACTCCCCAAGAAAGTGAATTGTTTGATATGGTGGCTAACGCCTGATGAGATCTCAGGTGCCACAAGCACGAGAACCTATATTTAGACCTGATCCGAGGCTGATGAATGGAATATCCAATTTAACATAATCTACATTATGCGAAATTGGGTATTGGATAAATATCTCTACAACACACCATCTTCAGCCCCTGTTTTTTGCTGTACCGATCGAAGGTCGCTAACTCTCTAGATAGCGAAGGCTCTATGAAGCATACACAAC
>JACCED010928339.1_pt1 | contig 13569 bp, 11 predicted proteins | sample 7455021 | NCBI WGS metagenome assembly JACCED01 (sample SAMN15323456, study PRJNA562643) | freshwater metagenome | isolation source: river surface water | place: USA:Blue River Watershed | collected 2017-08-19 | reverse complement strand
TTTTTTATACTTAGTATAAAGAGGTTTTCGTTCTCTTTTTTCTTCTTTATCTTTTTTCTTTCTTTTCATTTCTCTAATTTATATATTAGATATTTCTTTAAGTTCATTTATTTTTAATTTTAATTAAATATTTAATTAAATTTTTTCTTAATCATTTTTGAAAATTTAAAGAAATTTAAAAAAAATAAAATATAATAAATTTAGAAATAAAAATGGAAATAAACGAAGAAAAAAAAGAATTTAAATACGTGTGTGAGAAGTGTGATTTTCATTGTAATATAAAATCAAGATGGGAAAAACATATAAATACAGAGCTTCATTTAACAGGTAAAAAAAAAATTAGATCAGATTATAAAGGATTTAGAAAATGCGACCATTGTGATTATTCAACAGAAGTATTAATAACATTAAAATTACATTATTTAAATCATCATGCTTCAAAGGAAGAGAGAAAAAAAGAATTTAAATATTATTGTGAAGTATGTGATATCGGTGCATTTGCAGAAGAAATATTTAAAAAACATGAAAACTCATTAAGACATAAAAATTTATCAAAAAGAAACATTTAAAAAACGGGCGTTTTAAATGTCAAAAGGTGTAAAAAAAAACGAATTTAAAGAATTCGTTTAGAATTTGATTCTATGATCCTGGATTCAATATAAAATGATGTAAAGAGAGGAGCGAGTTCATTCTTTATCACTTTTTCTATCTTCTTTTGAATCTTAATTAAATGTTTCATATGTTTTTTAGGAGAAGTAAATCCATAAATGGTATTTGAATAAATTGTATCATTATTTTTGAATTGATATTGTATAAAAATCTCATTTCTAAAAGGATAAAGTTGAGTATAAGAGGATATAGTATCAAAAGGATAAGTAGCTGTATTCTTAGGATATCCCGTCACCTTACGAATGATATCTTTTACATCAAAAAGATTATCAACATCGGGTAATTTTTTTTTGGATACAAAGAGTACTATTGGACCATTTGTCTCTTGGAATTTATAAAAAAGTTTAAGTTCATTGCATAAAAGAATAATCTTTGATTTATTTTTCAATATTTTACCATCTAAATCCCAACATATATAACCTTTTTTAATACCTTTATAGACAAGATAAAAATTAAAAGGTTCGGGTAATAATTTGCATATCTTTTTGAAGAGAGTTGTGTCCTTCATAGTATTATTATTATTTATTTAGATAATAAATGTAAAACGTAAATCAAATAAAATTGAACGTAAATAAAGGATAAAAAAAATGAATAAAAAAAAGATTTGAAGAGTACAAGATAAGGGGTGAATAAAATATTAACGTATGGCTAACGCCAGTAAAGATGTTAAAACGGGTGCGAATCAACAAAGGGTCGGGTGAAGAATTTATCGATTATTTTAATGAAGATGAGTATGATCAAGGTATACTTTTATTAAATTCAGACTTTGAATTTGATTATGTAGATAGAGAGACAGGTATGACTCCTTTGATAACTGCCTTAAATCATAGTCCAGAAGGTGAATATGTAGATGTAGCCATGAGAATACTTCATTCAGGATATGCGAATCCTTATATCATAGCCAAGGATGGTTCGAGTGCCCTCAGTATGGCTTGTCAATTTGGTCTTTTAGAGGTTGTTGAATATCTTTTTAGATATTCAAAACTTAATTGTCATCATATTGATGATGATGGTAATACACCCTTAATGAATTGTCTTCTCTATAAAAATGAAGAGTGTGCTGATTTTTTGTTGTTTAGTGGAAAATATCTAAATATCGAATATACCACTCGTACAGGACGCTCTGCTTTTCAAATGGCCCTCAAAAAAGATATGAAGGAGATAGCTCTTATGATTTATCAGAGACTACCTATTAAACATCATATTAAAATGTTAAAACATTATGATAAATTAATAGATATGTATCAGCCATCATGGAAAGAAGATTTAAAAATCTATTTTACCTACAATCTTCAATCTAGTTATTTTTTCCTTCAGTTGAATGAAAAAATATATAATAAAATATCAGATTATTTACATTTTTTGTAATGAATAATCAAAATTATAATAAATAAAACCAATCAATCCATCTTTGAAAGAATGATGGAAGATAACCTTGATAATATTTAGATTCTATATAAATTTTATTATCAATATGAATAATCTTTCCAACTTCATTTGGTTTATATTCACTCTGTTTTTTACCATTGAGATGATTCGCTAGCCACCTGGCTTGATATTTGGCATTTTGAGCAGTGGGAGGTCCTTTACCTTCTACCATATCACCAATACAATATACATTCGGATAAATCTCAAATTTATCGTTTACTTTATGGGAAGAAGTAAAAGGTATTTTAATTCGTTTTATACCACCAGTCCAGATAGAAAAATCATGAGGATGAAGAGGAGAACCACTTGGATAAACAAAATTTTTGGATACTTTTACAATGGGACGATTTAAAGAATAGTTTATACCTAATAAATTCATTTTACTACGAACTTCTCTTTTCGTCTCTTGAGAAAAACCGGGTAAGATATCATTTAAACCCTCCCAAATATGAATATCATGCCCTAAAGACTTTAATTTAAAGGCGAGTTCAATACCCACAGGTCCACTTCCAATAATATTGATTTTTTGGTGATTCTTCTCTACTATCTTCTTTTGAAGTTGAAGACGATCATCTAAAGAACGATAAAAGAAGGATTCTTTAAGTACCCCTGGTACACCAAAATCATTTACAGTAGAACCGATGGCTAATACTAGTTTTTTATATGGAAAACTCCTTCCTTTTTTCGTATATATCCATTGATTCTTTTCATCTATTTTAGATAAGGAATCACAAATATAAAGATGTATCATCAGATGAGTCGAGAGAATCAACTAATTTTGAGGTATTTAAACCAAATTCATTTGGACTAATGACAATGGGTCTGTATTGGCGTTTATTAATATTTTTGAGAAAAAAATAGGAAGACCAACCATTACCAATGACATACAAAGGTTCACGATTTTTTTCAACCTGTTGTTCATAGATACGATAAAAATTCTTTAGATAGATACTAGATACACAAGCGATTAAACTCATTCTTCTCTTCTTTTATTATTTTAATTTTTTTGAAGTTTAACTTAATGAATTGAATATAAAAAAAATGGGATGAAAAAGGGGAGATAAAAAGGAATATGAATCGGAGGGAGATATATTTATGGGGTGCAATCGGATTAGTGGGTATAAAATGTTGGAATGATTTTTATTTTTATGGATATAGTGAAAAGATCAATAAAAAATTGATGGATAAAATAGATAAGATTTATCGAATTATTCATTCACCTTATTATTTACATAGTTTTCCGAGAGTTTATAATCGAATGAATGAATTAATTCTTCAATATACGAATAAAGAAGACCGATTTGATTTAAAGAGGATATATCATTTATGTTATAATGTAAAAGAGATAGAGGATTTAATAAGGAGAGTCAATTATGCATCGAGTCGACTATTAAACATATGGAATTCGTCAGGGGTAAAGATAAATTATTTAGAGAGAGATAGACAAGAGATTAAAGAGAGAAGATATGATATAGAAGAATTAAAAAAAGATTATCAAATGAAGATACCTATATTATATATTGAATCTTTTCCTTTTGTGAATTTTATGGTAGACTTCAGTCTTGTTTATTTATTAACTTATATAAAATATAGAGAACTCTAGTAATATAGGAGGGACTCCTTTTTCAAAATTCGCCCATTGAAGATGCCATATTCGTGTCCTTGTTAGTAGAACTTGATAAAAAATTATTTTTGATTTGGTTTAGAAGACCTAATAGTCTTCTAAACTATCAATACATTAAAAAAATAGGTTTATAAAAAATTGACCAAAACAATTTGACGAATAACACACACCGTGTTGGTAAATAGATATAATAAATATGTTTGATAGGTTTAAGTCTTAATCGACTTAAACCGCATCAATACTTGATTATGGATAATGACCAAAACGTATTATAAAAACATGCATGCCTGCAGACATGTGTTGGACGCAGTCCAACTTGCACACTCGCCCTTATGGCGAGGTGTTAGATTGACTAATGTCAATCTAACTAAAGCATATTCATCTTTGGATAGGGGAAAGAGAAGTCTTCTAAATCGATTCTATCTAAATTAAAATAATGAGATTCTTTTACTTTATTCATTCGATAATAGAGTGTTTGAGTAAAGGTGGATGTATAAGGACCCATATAAATACCATTACATTGTTCCCCTATAATTAAATCTACTATAGCATTTACTTCTCTTCCAATCTCTTTATCTTTATTATTGATAACAATATTATATTGATTTGTCTGTAAATATTGAATCACACGATTTTGGAAAGAATAAGTTAATAAAATAATGGGTACATTTTTATTAGGTATATATTTTTGAATCATATGAATATATTTATTCTCTACTTTTTCTTTGAATTCTTGAGGTGAAAGATTATTTTGTTTTGACCAATGTTCAATCGCATCATCTTCAATACGAAGATGAATGACATGAATCGTATCTGAAGAATATTTTTCTTTCACAGTATTTACACATTGAAGAGCATAAGGATATAAATTGGGAGCAAATATAATATTTTGAAGAAGTTCATTAAAGACGGGTTCATTACCCTTATTTCTCCAAATTCCTAATAATTTATAAAGAGGTTGTTGTAAGTCAAAGATGATATCTTCATCTCTCTTTTCTGGATAATCAACTTCAATCACATAATCACCTATTTGAAAACGTATATATATTTTTTTTTCAACAATATGTGGAGAGATTAATGAATTCCACATATTCAAATCATATGTTTTAGGTATACGAAGAAGAAGAGGATTTTTTGAAAATTGAGACATAATAGGTTCTTTTATCTTTAATCGACTCTCTTCTTTATCACCTCCATATTGAATATCGAGTATTTCAAATTCTAAAAAAGAAGAATCAACTAAAACTAAGTTAAAACGTTGTTGAAGATATTCATTCATTTTGGGTAAATCTAAAATAAAAGAGATGGGTGAATATTTATTCTTTTGAATCTCATTCATAAATGAATCTATCACTACTACATTCTTCTTCTCTTCTATCGCCTGTAAAATACCCGCAATTAAAGAATATAATTGATTACATAAACCAGATGAAGAGATAAATAACTTACAAAAATAAATAGGATTCATATTTATTAATCTATTCACAAAAAAATCATCTCATCATAACTCATCTTTTTATTTTCAAATAAATTTAAAAAAAACTTAAAGTACGTTGTAGTTCACAGCATAGACTCTTTAAAGGAAATAAGAATCGACATTTTTTTTTTTGAAAGATTGAATCTCTTCTAAATCTTGAATTAATTTTTCATATTTATGATTAACATCCATTAATTTTTGAAAAGATTCATCCTTCGTATCTTTCATCATCATCAACTCTTCTTTTGATAATATCATACTTTTTTTATTTGATTTTAAATAGGATGATAAAACATTGGTATTAAATCCGATAATCTTTTCAGTAATAAAATATTTTTCATCTTTTTTGAGATATTTTCGGGAAAGAATCTGACGCATATAGTGATTGATTCTGGACAAAATATCTTCACTTAATTGAATTTGGTTATCATATTCGGAACGTTTGAGAAGATTATTTTTTTGAAAGGATTCAATCTGATATTTCATGGAGAATATAATCTCTAAATATTTCGATTTGACAATTTCGACATAATCATTAATACGAATCTTCTCTTTTTCATCTTTCGGTTCATTCGGTACAGCTCCTCTCTTTAATGATGTTCGGAAAGAACATTCTATTAAATTTTTATATGTTAATAAATTATATAATTGATCTATCTGATATAATAATTGTATAGTTCTATCGGATATACTCTTTGTATCATCTCTTAAAATATCACGATATCTAGTCTCTTTTACAAAATCTTCATTCTTTAATTTATCATAAAAAATATCAATATATTGATATAAAATAAAATATTCACATACTGATTCATAACCATCATCAAAACCGAGAAGATTATATTTACATTTTTGGGATTCTTTATATTCAAAATTTTCGTGACGAGTATAGGTATTAAAATAAAAACATTGATCTTCATATTTTTTAATATCATATGAATGAAAAGTAAAAGATTCATTGGGTTTACGGATATAGAGGAGACGATTTTCGGTAGATTTAGCGGGAGCATAGATTTGAAGATAGATGTCACCTTTTAAATAAACGACTTCTTTATCATTTAATTTTTTAAATTGGTATTTTGCTTTATCTTTAGAAAGAGGTAAAAGATATTGGTATTTGTAAGGGTCGTGTCCAGGAAAATAATAAGGTAAACGGAATTTGAGAAGATAAGCGATAGAATCGAGTTGAATACACCATAATTGTTGTTGAATCATATTTTCCCAAATGGCTTTTTCATCGGTATCTTCACGAATATCAGACATAAAGACGATTTTTTTATTTTTGGTATTAAGAGATAGAATCTTTTTGTAGGTTAAATCGGTATAATATTCATTAAGTTGAATGACTTTTTCTTTATTTTTCATGAAGGGGTGTTTACAAAGAGAATGAGTAGGGTCGATGAGAATAAAATCAAGTTGAGGGAAGAGGTCAAAGATAATGGACATATGAAGACCTTCACCACTTCCAGCATAGACAACTAAAATCTCATTTAAATGATATTGTTGAGAGATGAGAGTATAAAATTCAATCTCACTCCATAATAATTTTCGTTGACCATCATGACAATTAAAAAACTTCTCTAAACCAGGTGTATATTCTCTCTCAGGTGAATCTTCTGTTAATATTCTCTCTATACTCTTCTTCTTATCCATCTGTACGCTTCGATATGAGATCATTTAATCTTCTTCTAAATGAAATGAATATAAAAAAAATAAAAAAATTATAATTTTTGAAGGAGGATAGAATTTGAGTATTGTTGGTAGATGGAATAATTTTTGTATTGTTGTAAGAGGATGGGTATAAAATGAACATAACGATAATTTGAAATATTATTTATCATTATTATACCATTTTTTTGAATAAGTTTATCACAATAGAAGAACTTCATCAGGAAATCATCTTCGGTGGTAAAGTTATTCAAAAGGATAAAATCGAAGAAGGAATCTTGATAAGAGTCGAAGAGTTTAGAGAGGATAAAGAGGTAGTTATCGGAGGAGAATTTTAATTTTTTCTTTTGTGATGGATTAAGATGATTTAGAAGGAATTGATAATGTTGATTGTGATAGAAGAATTCTTCAAAAGAATCGATGATATAATGTTTTTGAGTGGATTTTTGTTGAAGGAAGAAGAGAGATTGTATACCCCAACCGATATCAAGTTCGAGAATATGTTTAAAAGTCTTTTTTTGAAAGAGTTGATAAAGTGTTAACATATAATTTTGAAAGAAAGTAAACTGTTTGGTTTTATAAAAGAAAGAGAGAGGTTCATTTTTTAGTGTCTCTTGTAGGAAAAGGATTTGATATTGTGTAATATTTTTAAATTTGAAGAATTCAATGGGAGAATACGCAAAGATGATATCAAGGTTTAAATAGGAACAATAAACCATTTTAAAATAAGCAGAATGACTATAATATAAAGAAGCAGAATTAGCGATCTTTTCAATCGTTTTTAGATAATTTAGAAGATCGGGTTTAGGTTCAATCTTATAAAAAGGTGATTTCATACATTTATATACATCTTTTTGAGAGATACGATAATTTGGTAAAAAATGAAAACAAGAATAAGTACGACCATTCATTGTAAAAACATATTTAAATAATGAAGATAATAAGTATATATTTTCAATAGTTTGAGAGTGACAAGTGGAAAAGACTTTTAGAGTAGCGTCACCACCTTCTTCGAGGATATCAAAAAGAGTATGAATTGTATTTAAAAAATATTTATATTCTATCTCTTCTTTACTACAAACAGGTTTACCTGTAACTTTTTTATACAAAGTTGGTCCATGAGTATTTGAATATACATAACTATATTTTTTTTGATTATCTTTTATTAATTTTAACATGGATGGATTTTTCCATACTTTTTTTTCGATCTCTTTATTTTTACATTCAATTCCTAAACCAGGATCTTTTGTATTTACACTATTTATTTTTAATAAATAATAGGGTCTTTCAAATTTTTCATATTCATGAAGAAAATGTACATGATAATTAAGTGTATCTAAATAATAATTGAGTGATTCTTGGAATAATAATTCTTTATCACGAAAACTTAAAATTTTATTATTTTTTTCTTTATTGTATAATTGATGAATAGATTCACGATATTCTTTTTGACTCTTTTCAAAATCATCAAATGGTTTTTTATTATATTTGATTTTGGAAGGTTTTTTTAAATGAGTAATTTTGATATCATTTTTGGATAAGTCTCCATAAGATAAACGAAACATATCTTACCTCTATATTGTATGATTAAATTTATTTTTCATTTATTTTAAAATTTTGAACTTAAAAAAAAGAAGAAGATATAAAAGAATGATGAGTATCTCTTTATATACAATAATAAAGGAGAATGAAGAAGATATAGATAGTATAAAAAGAATATTGGAGGAAGATGAGAAGGAGAGGGAAATAGATTATTATCGATATGAGAGTAATGAGAATGGTGATTGGTATTCGGGTTTAACTTTAGCAATGAAGAATACAATAAAGGATGAAAGGTGGATGGAGATAAGTAGGATAATTATGAAGAATTCAAAGAGTAGGAAGAGGATAAATAACGACGAAGGTCTTAATGATTTTGGAATTCAATTTATATGGAGTTATCCAAATATATTTAGTAAAGATTTTGAGATAGAGATTATGAATACAAAATATATTGTAAATATATTTTTAATACCTCAATGTATGATACAAGAAGGAAATGGTATAGATGATGATAGAATAATGAATTGTTTAGAACATTCGAAATATGAACTATGGACGAGTCCATTTACAATTCAATTAAATATAAAACGAATAGTAGAGACGAAGAGGAGGAAAGTGATAAGATGGTTGATAAAGGATTTGGATAAGGAGAATGAAAAAGATTATCAGAAGAAGTTAATAAGGGGTAGATCGAATTATATGCGAACGATGATAGAACATTTAATATACTCTTATCAATATGATGTGATAGAATTATTTTTAGAGATGGAGGAGAGTATGAATTATGAGTATAATATGATGAAAGATTTGGTGAGTAGGGAGGATATGGAGATAGAGGATTTAATGATAAAAATATGGGAGCATTCGAATAGGAGAATGAGAGATGAGAGTATGGATATATTGTACAAATATTCAAAATATGGATGGTATGGATTAATGAGGAGGATAGTAGAGGAGAGGAGAGTGGAGGATTTTGTGAATGAAGGTTGGATCTGGATCTCTTATTTTGAGGAGTTTTATAAAAAGAATGAGGAATATCATTTACGAAGAATCATGATGGAGAGGATTCAAGAAAGATATAAATTTATAAGAATGAGAGAAGAGATATTGTATAAAATAATAGATTATTTTTGATGGAGTTGTAAAAACATATAATTCCAATCAACAATACTTTGATAATCATGAAAGAGTAGATGAGATTGTTTTTTAATTTTTTCTTCAACTTCTAATTTTTTTTCGGGATGATTGACAAAATATTGTATTTTTTCAATATATTCTTCAGGAGTTTGTACAATACAATCAGTAATACCCATTTTTTGATAGAATCCTTTGGTAAATCGTCCTCGTAAATAGGGTGATGGACGGGAGACCATAATTTTACCGAAGTGGAAAGATTCTAAAGAGGTATTACAACCACCATGAGGATATGCATCGAGAAGTAGATAAGATTTTTGAATAAGAGTATAAAAGTGATTTGTGGATAATTTAGGTAGAAGAATGACACGATTTTGTTCGAAAAAGGGTTTAAGATGTTTTTTCATCTTATCATCTTCAAGAGAATTTTCGATAAGGTTAATAAGTACAATATTGATAGATGGTATTTTATCAAGAATTTGATAGAGTAGTTGGAGATCTTCAATATCGGCTTTGAGAGAATTTTGTAGATAAGAAAGGTAAATTTTATCGGGAGATAAGGGGAGTATATAATCTTTATTTACATTTGAGTTTTCATATAAATTATAAAAATCACGATAATAAAATGTATTTAAAGAATTAGTAAGTACTAATTTTTCTGAATAATGTGTAAAAGATTCTTCAAGATCATCATATAAAATACTAGAAACATAATAGTCGATAGTATCAATACCAGAAGTTTCAGAATGACCGATAGTATTAATTTGAATAGGTGCGAGACGGGAATGAGCGAGAAGATAAGTCTCTTCGATCATACCAATATCAGCATATACAAGAATATCTAATTTTTGTTTTTCAATATGATTACGATATTCTTCGAGAGACGAATATAACATAAAGTGATTATGAATATTACTTTGAAAACAGAGAGAACGATAAAAGTCACCTTCAATATTATCAAAATGGAAGATATGGATATCGAAGAGATCAGGATTTAAACCACGTATAATACCAATGCGGTCTCTTCCTACAGAATGAGATTTAAAGAAAAAAGAGATAAATCCAACTTTAATTCTATTTTTATTAATCTCGAATTGATTAGATGGTAATTGTTTAGGTTCTTTATATTTACTAAAATCAGCTAAATAATGAATAGATGGAAATAATAGTTGATGAAGTTGACTTACTTTTTTTCGAATGATACAATTATTTTGATTTTGATAGGTTAAAAAATAGAATTGATTAAAATAAAAGGGACGAATAAAATTTAATTCACCATATTTTTTTGTTTGAATAGAATTGATAACGATATTGATTTTTTCAAGTAAAATATCTTTATTTTTTATATTTTCAAAGATTGAAATCATATCAAATATAAAAGGATGATGTATACGATTTTTTAAAAATTCAATACATTCATTTAATGAAATAGTATTAAAACATTGTAATCGAATCACAAGATTAAAAAAATAAAGATCATCAAAATAAGATATAAATTTAGTAAAAGTATTTTTTTCATAAATACAATGAATATATTTTAAAATAATCTCTCTTATATCTTTATATGTATTATGATAATTATTATTTAGGATAATTTCAAATAAAATGTAGATGGAGGATTTATTATTTTGATAAAGTTCAAATTCAAATTGAGATAAAATAAAAAAAGGATCGATAGGATTCATAAATTGATTCATAAATTCGATAGAAAGTTGATATTTTTTTTCATTTATGATAAGATTATTTTGAAATAATTTTTTTTTAGATTCAGTTATAAGATGTGTTGCATGATTTTTAAAAGAATCTAATTTTTGGGGATCATGATATAAATCTTTCATTATTTTTATAAATGGATAATAAACATCATGATAAAAAGTAGATACATAAGATGGTATATTATTCTGATATTTTAAAGAATAATCATGTAAAATATTTAATTCGGAGGGTGATTTTAAATCATTTTTAAAAAGAGTAAATTCGGATAGATGTTGAAAGATAAAATCTTTAAAGATGGAGGAAGGGTCTTGTAAAAGTTGGGATGGTTTTAATTGAATAAAATATTGATGATATAAATGAAAATAATAACTTATTTTTTCAGTAGGTAAGATAATTAATTCATTTAAATGATCTTCAAAAAGACCACATTTAAAGTTTAATGTATCTATTGAGGATTCAGATAATAGGAAAAAAGGTTCTTGTAAAAGATCTATATTTTTTTTTGATAATGAATAAAAAATAAGATAAGAATTTGTTTTTATATGATTATTTTCAATATATTGAAATAAGTCAAAGAAAAGGTGTTGATTCATAATATCATCGGACATATGTTGGTTTAAATTAGAAAAATAATACTGAGATTTTGAAAATAATGATTGTATTTCATGAAAGGGAATCAAAATAATATCAATTTTTGATAAAAGTTTACCAGTATTTATCATTTTATAAATAATATTTTTAATTTCAATATTTTGAACAAAAATAATGATATGATTAAATTTTAAATTTAAAATTTTGATGAGATTTTGAAGTTCATTCATATTTAATTTTTTAAAAATGGATAGAACAAAAGTAGTATTAAGGTGATGATTGAAATCATAATAAAAATCAGATAAATTATTTTTTTCATTTAAAAGTGGATAATATGTTGGATAAATAAATTGAAGAGAATTATCTTGATTTATGGATATTTTTGATTTGATATGATGTAAAAAAATAGGTTTACCAGAAGAAGGGTCTCGATGAAAAATACTGGATAATTTACCGAATTCATGATTTTTGTGATAACATATAAAAGGTTTAAATTCATTTATATAGTAAAAAGTATTTGTTTTTTGAAATGCAACAAAAAAGAGTTCTTTATCATATTGAAAGAATGAATCATATATATGGAAAAAATATTTAAAATAATAAGTTAAACAAATGGCTTTCCAACAGAAATGGGTATTCATTAATATTTGTCCTGATTCAATGGGTAAAATATTTTTAGTTAAAGTGAGATTTACATTCAGGTATTGGTAATTTTTATTATTATCTTTTGAAATTAAATTTTGTTCTTCATTCGTACTTAATTCAATATCATACCAGAATATATTTTGGTGTTGAATAAAATAATTATTTTGAAAAAGTTCTTCAATGGGTATAAAAGGTATATTATCAGGGTCAATAAAGAGGATATTTTTTATTTTTGATACCATCATACAAAAAGACTTTATCATAAAACCTTTAATATGTTTTTCTTCAATCTTCCATGGAAACCATAAAGGAATAAGATCCATACAATTAAATAATTGAACATTTGGAAAATGAGATTGAATAAATTCAATTTGAAAAGGGAATAACTCATCTCCATAATAATAATATTCAATTGGGAGAGTATTATTTAAAAATTGGAGTTGTTTTAGAAGAAGTACAGAAGAGATAAAATGAGAAGAATCAGCAGTTAATAGAATTCCATAAGGTATTATTTTATGTAAAGGTTCTGGTATTATATTTAAAAAATCTTCAATTTTTTTATTTTCATCATCCCATTTTACTTCAATCATCGATTTAAATTAAATTAATAAAAATGTATAATTTAATTTATAAATTTTAACTTAATATATTTTCTTTTTATAGAAATGATGAAAAGAAACCAAAAAAAAATAAAAAATATAAAAAAATATCAAAAAAATAGAAAATTTTTAAAAAAAAAGATGAGTCATTTAAAAAGTAAAAAAGATGTATATGATTTAATATCAAAGATAGCAAAAGAAGAATCAGTATATTTTAATCCCAATCAATCTAATTTTGAATTAAATATGGAGCAAGTTTATTTTAAAATAAGAGATAATATAATAATTCATATTGAAAAAAAGAATGATGGTAAAACTTTTTTAAATAGATATGAAATATTATTATTTTTTATCAAATCAGTTTTAAAAGATAAAAAAAAAAAAAAAAAAAATAAAAAATATAAAAAAATATCAAAAAAATAGAAAATTTTTAAAAAAAAAGATGAGTCATTTAAAAAGTAAAAAAGATGTATATG
>JACCED010325576.1_pt1 | contig 13569 bp, 11 predicted proteins | sample 7455021 | NCBI WGS metagenome assembly JACCED01 (sample SAMN15323456, study PRJNA562643) | freshwater metagenome | isolation source: river surface water | place: USA:Blue River Watershed | collected 2017-08-19 | reverse complement strand
CCCAGCACGCTGCGGGGCAGTCCGCCTGCAGCCATGAGGTGGCGCTCGGCTGCTGTGCGGGTCTCGGCCATCACCTCAAAGGTGATGACAGTGCCATCGGGGCGATGGGCCTGGACGCGAATCGGGTGGCCGTGCAACACGCCATCGGCTACGCCCTCAAAGTCATAGACCTCCGAGCCGTCGGGGCCGAGTTGCTGCCAACCTTGGCCCGCCTCAAAGCGAAGGGGCATCACGCCCATGCCAATCAAATAGGCGCGGTGAATCCGATCATACGACTCGGCGATGACCGACTGGATGCCCAGAAGGGCCGAGCCCGTCGGCAGCAAGTCGCCGGCGGAGTTCGCCACGCTGATGCGCAACGAAACCAATCGCTGGGCCCGCATGCGCGCCGAGGGCAAGGTGAAGATGGATTGAGCGACCTCGGGGCCAGACTTCAAAGTACGGAACAGGTATCGGCCCTGGCTTGACGCGCAAGCCGGGGGTGGGGCATGGTCAAAGGAGCCGCTGATTCATCCGGCGCGCAAGGCGCGCGGCAACCTGCAAATCCATGAGCAAAACCATCATCGCGCAGCTGGCTGATTTTTCAGCTGGCGTTGACATCTCCCGCCTGCCAGCCAATGTCGTCGAAGAATGCAAGCGAGACGTGCTCGACACGCTCGGCTGCGCCCTCGCCGGCATTGACCATCCCAAGGGTCGCATGGGCGTCGAGACGGGGCGCCGCCTCGGCGGGACCCACGGCCAGGCCAGCATCATCGGCACCGGCGAGCGCTCTACCCCGCATGGAGCAGCCTTTGCCAACGGCGAATTGGCCAATGCGCTAGACGCCGACTCGGTGCTGCTGCCAGGCCATGTGAGCCCCTACGTGCTACCCGGCGCCTTTGCCACGGCCGAAGTGCACCAGCGATCGGGCAAGGACCTGATTGCCGCTGTCGCCGTATCCCACGAAATGTCCTACCGCTTTGGCGCAGCCATGAGCGGCTACCGCGACACCAAGGACGGCAAGGCCTCCAGCGACTCAATAGTTGGCTACAGCAGCACTGTTTTCGGGGCGACCGCCTCTGCCGGAAAGCTCAAGGGGCTGACCGCCGACAAAATGGCCAACGCCCTGGGCATTGCAGCGGCCACCGCACCGGTCAATTCGCAGCGCGCCTGGTTCATGCATGCGCCAACGGCCACCATCAAGTACCAGCTTGCGGGCGGCCTGACCAGCGTGGCGCTCACAGCCGCCGACCTGGCCGACCTCGGCCACCGGGGCGACGTGCAGATGCTCGACGACGAAAGCTGCGGCTACCCGCGCTTCATTGGCACCGCCAGATGGAACCCCGACTTGCTCACGCAGGGCTTGGGCGAGGACTGGCGCTTCCCGGCCTTTCAGATGTTCAAGCCTTACCCGCACTGCCGGGTGATGCATGCGCCGCTCGACCTGCTGATCGACCTGATCGCGCAGCACAACATCGAGGTCGCCGAGATTGAAAGCATCACCTCGTTTGGTGAAGGCTGGGCTTACTCGCTGCCTTGCTTTACCAACCAGGAGCTCCTCGAGGTCCATGACGCGCAGTTCTGCTTTGCACACGGGCTGGCGGTGGCGGCACACCGGGTTCCGATCGGTCGCGCCTGGCAAGACCCGAAGGTGGTCTTCGACCCCTCCATTCTCGCGCTCAAGGACAAGGTGAGACTTGAGACCCACCCCACCTACTTCGAGTCGATCTCGGCGAATATTTCCGTGCGGCCCTCGCGCATCGAAATCCGCGCGCGCGGCCAGGTGTTCGCTGCCGAGAAGCAGTTCCCCAAGGGCACGCCCAGCGCTGACCCGACAAGCTACATGACAACTGAAGAACTGGTGGCGAAGTTCCGCAACTTCGTTGACGGCCTGTTGCCGGCGGCAACGATCGACGAGGTGGTTGACAAAGTGCTTCACCTCGAGCGGGTCGAAGACTTCGGCAGTGTCATGCGCCGCCTCGTGCGGCAGTAAGCGTCAGGGCCGCAGGGTCTGGGTGAAGAGGCCCGGCGCCTTGCTCACGGCCTGGTCCATCTTGTCGCAGGTCTGGCCTTTACCGCCCTCGGCGATCGAAGGATTCGCGGGTGTTGCCCGCAGCCAGGGCCTGACGGGGCAGGCAAAAAAGTGCGGCAGTACCTGCCAGCAATTGCGACAGCCTCACACGTCCTGAAGCATCCACACCCGGATCACCACCGCACCGCTTCCGGGAGGCAGCGAGTGAAGGGTGCCGATGAACACACGTCGGTTCAGCCAGCCATGCGGGCCCTCGGGCGCCCGCACCTTCACATGCGAGAAGGCGTAGCGGGGCTGCCCGCTGGGCTCGTCGATGGTGACCTGGTTGTGAATCGTGAAGACGCTGCCGTCCTCATGCTGCATCTCGTAGAGGGCATCGAGCTCGCGCACACCGTCGGGTCGCCACAGCTGGCGGTCGGCGCCGCCAGGCAGCACCGTGCCACGCAGGCCCATGGGGCCGTCAAAGCTACCGCCGGTAATGGGGATGATGTGGCGCTCACCGGCCGGTCCACGGCCCATGGACTGGCGCGGCGTGGTGGTGACGCGGGCCTCCCAGGCCAGGGTGGCCCTTGGGGCGATGGGGGCGGGGACAGATGAAAAATCAGGCATGGCGGTGGCAGGGCTGCTGGGAGGCCGTGAACGCACGCGGGTCGAAGTAGCAGCGACTCAGGCGCGCACGTAGCGTAACAGCGCTTCACAGATGGATGCGCGGCGCCTGGCACGCACCTGTGGCGAGAAGAAATCGGTGTCGAACAAGGCCTTGTAGGCGGGCCGGGCTGCCACGTGGTAGCTGCACAAGCCCACGAAGGTGATGTAGACATCCGTCGGCTCGAGATCCAGGCGCATGCTGCCCTCGGCCTGGCCGCGTCGCAGCTGGCGCTCGATGCCCGCCATATTGCCTTGGTTGATGCGGCGAATCGCCTGCGAAGTCGAGACTACCGGAGCCCCGCGCAAGTTCTCTTGCAGCGTGAGCCGGATGAAGTCCGGGTGCCGGTTGAAGCTGTCAAAGGCCGAGCCGGCCAGGGCCAGCAAGGCCTCGAGGGGCGGCAGTGCGTCGATATCGCCCACCTCCTCGCGCCCGCTTCTGACCAGGTCGTAGGCGTAATTCAACACCGCCTCGTAGAGCTTTTCCTTGCTGCCGAAGTGGTAGTAAATCATCCGCTTGCTGGTGGCCATGCGCGCGGCAATGGCCTCGATACGAGTCCCCTCAAAACCGTAGTTGGCGAACTCGGACAGCGCCACCTCGAGGATGTCGCGAACAACAGGATCCATGGGCGCGATGGTAACGGGCTCGTCTGGGCCCGGCCCCAGATCCCCACCTGTGTCCTCGCGCGCGCTGTCCATGCTGCTCGCGTCCCGCCCGGTTCAAGCCGCCATCAGCGCGCGCAGGTCGGCGCACAAAAGCTGGGCTGCCGCCAGGCTGTCCTGGCTGACCGCGGTGTAACTGAAGAAGCCGTGGTTGAGCGTAGGGAACTCGCGCATCACCAGCGGGACGCCCTCCTCTCGCAGGCGCTTGGCATAGGCCAGGTTGTCTTGGTAGAGAAAGTCGTAGGGACCCACGCCGATGATCACCGGGGCCAGGCCAGCCAGAGTCTTGGCACGCAGCGGTGAGGCGCGAGGGTCCACTGCATGGCGCGCGGCATTGTCTCCGAGGTACATGCGCTCGGGCCCCGGCTTGTCGGTCAAGTCGGTGGCGGCGTAAATCAGGAGCTGCGCCGCCAGCGCAATGCCCTGGTCGCGAGCGAACAGGGCCACCGCCGCGGCCAAGTTGCCACCGGCGCTGTCGCCGCCAACCGCCAGGGGCTTGTCGGCGCCACCCAAGCGAGCCCTGTTGGCCGCCGCCCAGGCCAGCGCGGCCTCGGCATCGTCAATGGCTGCAGGGAAGCGATGCTCGGGTGCCAGCCGGTAGTCGACGTTGAGCACCACCACACCGGCTTCGTTGGCCAGACGGATGGCATGAGCCTCGTGCGAGTCGAGATCTCCCACCACCCATCCACCACCGTGGTAGTAGACCAGTGTGCCTGTCACCGGACCACTGACCGGGCGAACGATGCGCGCCGGAATGGGCCGGCCCGATCCGGGCGGCGCGGGCAGCTCGATCGGCTCGATGGATCCCTGCGGCAGCTTGGGTTTGGGGTAGAGGAAAGCGCGGATGTTGATCGCGCGCTCCCGGCTCACAGGCCCGTTGCCACCGGCATAGAGGTCGGGAATGCCCGACTCCTTCCAGCGGCGGTCAATCTCCAGGATCGCCGGATCCAGTGGCGCTTTTTGCGGGGCTTGTGTCATGGTCTCCCTTGATGCGTGCGCGCACGGGCCTTACTTGGCCGGCACCACGTCGATCAGGTCGACCACCAGGGATTGCCCTGCCTGTGGCATCTTCACGTCACTGGTGGCGAAGTAGCACACGTGCACCGCAGCCACCGGCGCAAACCAAGCGAGCTCCACCGCCTGCGCGTAGACCTTCTTCCAGGCGTCTTCCGCCCTGGCCAGAGGCAGCAGGGCGGCCTCGCTCATCAGCTTGGTGAGCGTGGCGTCCTCGCTGCCATAGGTGTTGAGGCTGCCCTTGGCGTCCAGCGTCTGGAAGCGGGCCAGGTTCGGCACGCTGGAGTTGCTGTTGAAAACGAGGGCGGAGTAGGTCTTGTTGCGGCCGGCAGCGAGGAAGGGTCCGAAGCCCTGGTATTCCTCGGTGACGAACCGGATGCCAATCTTTTTCAGCTGCCCGGCAATCGCCTGGGTCAGGAAACGGCTCAAGGTGTTGTTCACATAGCCGACTTTCAGCTCGAAGCCGTTGGGGTAGCCGGCAGCGTCCATCAGCTGCTTGGCCTTGGCCGGGTCGAAGGGGTAGCGCTTTTCCAGTGCGGCGTCATAACCCATGAAGCCGCGGCTTTGCAGCTGCAGCGAGGGCTCGGCGAAGCGGCCCAGGAGGGCCTGCGAGATCAGCTTGCGATCGATGGCGTGGTTGATGGCCTGGCGTACGCGCACGTCCTTCAGGAAAGGCTGTACCTGGCCGTCGCGGTCCATCAGCACAAGGCCCGTCCAGCCCACCGGGTCGGATTGAATGCGCATGTTTTTCGGCAGGTTGGCCGCGTTGGACTGCGCGGTCAGTGGGTCAGAGACCAGCAGCTTGATCTGCCCGGCCTTCATGGCCTGGATGCCGGCGTTCTGATCCTCGAAGACAGTGATCACCACCTTGTCCCATTTGATGCGGGACTTGTCGTAGTAGTGCTCGTTGGGCAGGTAGGTGTAGCTCTTGCCGGTGACGGTGGCGGCGGGGTCCAGCCTGTAGGGACCCGCACCAAAGGTCTGCGACGCCAGGAGGTTGGCGCTGGCCAGGCCCTTGGGGCTCATGATGTAGCCCGCCAGCCAGTAGCCGTTGAACAATTCAATCAGGGCCGGTTGAGGCACCGACACCCTGACCTTGAAGCGGTAGGTGTCCAGGACCTCGATGCCCGTCATGCTGGCCAGGTTGGCGGCGAAGGGGCCCTTTTTGGCGACGAAGTATTCGATCGACTTTTTGCAGGCCTCGGCGGTCACCGGCTCGCCGTCGCTGAACTTGGCGTTCTGGCGCAGGGTGAAGGTGGCCTCTTTCGAATCAGCCGACAACTCCCAGGCGGTCGCCAGGGCGGGGGCGAACTTGCCATCCGCCTGCGTGCGTACCAACGGCTCGTAAGCCGGAGCCAGGTGCAGGCCGGCACGGCCGTTACCGCTGTTGGCGGGGTCCATGCTCAGTGGGACGAAGGCGCCACCCACGCTCAGGACCTTGGCATTGGTCTGCGCATGCGCTTGGCCCATGAGGCCGCTGCCCAGTGCCAGACCGGCCGAGGCGCCCAGCAGGCTGCGCCGGCCGATCAGAACGTCGTTGAATTGGTTCATGTCCATGCTTGTCTCCTTGTCTTCAATGGAAGTTGAGTGGGGGTTGGAAGGCGGAAAATTCAGACCCCTGCCTGGGCGCGCCGGGCGCGTTGCAGCAATGGGTCGGGCACTGGCGCTGCGGCAAGCAACGCACGGGTGTAGGGGTGGGTGGGGGCATCGTGCACTTGAGCGGCGTTACCCTGCTCGACAATCTCGCCCTGGTAAAGCACCAGGGTGCGGTGCGAGACATGGCGCACGACCGTGAGATCGTGCGAGATGAAAAGCAGGGCCAAGCCCATGCTGCGTTGCAGTTCGTTGAGCAGATTGAGGACCTGGGCCTGCACCGACAGGTCCAGGGCGCTGACTGGCTCGTCGCAAACCACGAGACGGGGTCTGGCGATCACCGCGCGCGCGATCGCGATACGCTGACGCTGGCCGCCGGAGAACTGACCCGGGTAACGCTGCGCGCTATCAACCGGCATGCCGACCCGGGCTAGCACCGCGGCGACACGGGCGCGCATGGCCTCGCGGGTGATGCCGGGCTCCTTGAGGAGGGGCTCGGACAGGGTCTGCCCGATGGTGAGCGCCGGGTTAAGCGAGCCATAAGGGTCCTGGAACACCACCTGGATGTCACGGCCCATCACGCGGCGGCGCGCCACGGCGTCGTGCGTGAGGTCCTGGCCGTCGAAGACGACTCGCCCTTCGCTGGCTTGCACCAGACCGAGGATCACCCGGCCTAACGTGGTCTTGCCAGAGCCGGACTCGCCCACCAAGCCCACCGTCTCGCCTGCGGAAATCGTGAGGTCAATGCCCTTGAGCACCTGAAAGCGCCGACCGCCCGGCTGCGGGAAGTCGACCTTCACGCCGTCCAGCTGCAGCAGCGGGGTTGCTAAATTCATGGGGGCACTCATGCCGCGGCCTCCTCGTCCGTCATGCCGGCCGCCGCCAGCACCTCGGCCACCGTGGGCAGGGGCTGACCGGGCTGGGAGGCATGCGGGTTGGCTGCCAGAAGCGCGCGGGTGTAGGGGTGCTGCGGCCGGTGGAACAGGTCCACCACGTCGGCTGATTCGAGCACCCGGCCATGGCGCATCACGAGGGCACGGTCGCACAGGTCTGCCACCACGCCCCAGTCGTGCGTGACCAAAATGACCGCCATGCCGCGCTCGCGCGAGAGCTGCCGCAGCAAGGAGAGGATCTCGGCTTGCACCGTCACATCAAGTGCCGTGGTGGGCTCGTCGGCGAGCAGCACGCGCGGCTCGCGCGCCAGCGCACGGGCAATGCCCACGCGCTGAGCCATGCCACCTGAAATCTGGTGCGGGTAGCGGCGGGCCACCTCCTCGGGGTTGCGGATCTTCACCGCCTCCAGCAGACCTATCACCCGTGCCTGCGTCCGCGCGGCGCTGCCAGGATGCTGCAGGCGCACCACCTCGGCAAGTTGGTAGCCGATGGTGAAACAGGGGTCCAGCGCCGACATCGGCTCCTGGAAGATCATGCCGATGCTGGCGCCGCGCAGTTGCGCCAGCTGCGCGTGGTCGCCCAGATCAATGGTCTGTCCGTCGATCACCAGCGTGCCTGCCGTGATCTGTGTGCCTGAGGGAAGGAGACCGAGCAACGACAAGCTCGAAAGCGTCTTGCCGCTGCCCGACTCGCCGACGATGCCCAGGGTTTCACCAGGCGCCAGGTCAAATGTCACGCCGTCGACCAGTCGGCGGGCGCCGGCGTCAATACACAAGCCGCGCAGCGACAGCAGGCTGCCCGCGGGAACATCCTGAACAGCCTGGGCCGTACGCGTGCCTGCACGATGCTGCGTAGCCGGCCGGGACCAGGCTTCGGTGGAAGCATCTCGCAGGCTGTCCCCCAGCAGGCCGAAGGCCAGGATGGTCAGGGCCACCACACCGCCAGAGGGCACGAGCAACCAAGGATGGTCATTCAGACTGGAGGAGGCCTCGAAGATCATGCCGCCCCAGGTGGGCGCGGGCGGAGCCACGCCTAGGCCCAGAAAGCTGATGCCCGTCTGCACGATCACAGCAATCGCGCAGAACAAGGCCAACTGCACGATGACCGGGCCGATGATGCGCGGCATCACGTGACGCACGATGATGTAACCGTCGCCCAGGCCGCAGAGCCGCGCCGCGGCGATGTAGAGCTCCTCGCGCACCGCCAAAGTCACGCTGCGCATCACGCGCGAAATGCCTGCCGACCCCAGGATGCCCAGGGTCACCATAGCCGGCAACATGTTCTGCCCGAACACAGCCAGCACCGCCAACATGATCAGGATGGTGGGCATGGACTGCAGCAAATTGACCAGTTGCTGCGCCAAGCGATCCCAGCGGCCGCCGAAGTAGCCGGCGCTCACACCCATCGCAATGCCCAGCACGCCCGCCACGAACACGGCCTCGAGCACGCCGAGCAGGGTGGGGGCGGTGCCGTGCATCACCCGGCTGAGGACGTCACGCCCCAGGGCGTCAGTGCCCAATAGGTAATCGGCGCTCGGTCCCTGCTTGATGGCCAGTAGCTCCTGTTCCAGCGGGTCGTGTGAAGACAACTGGCCTGCGAAAAGCGCAACGACCAGCATCAGGGCCAGCCAGGCCAGGGCCAGCACTGCGGTCGGCCGGCGCAAAAGGCGCGACCACACGCTGTCAGGGGTGGGCTGGGTCATTGCACCCTCACCTTGGGGTTGAGCCAGCCGTAACTCAGGTCTACCAGCAGGTTGATCACGATGGTGATCAGGGTGAAGTACAGCGTCACTCCTTGGAGCAGCACAACATCCTTGGACTGGGCAGCGCTCACTGCCAGGCTGCCCAGTCCAGGCAACACGAAAATGCGCTCGACGAACACGGTGCCGCCGATGCCGGCGATCAGCACCAGCCCCAGCACGGTGACAACGGGCAGCGCAGCGTTACGCAGCCCGTGCTTCCAGACCACGCTGTGCTCCGGAACGCCGCTGGCGCGCAAGGCGCGGATGAAGTCGCGGCCCATCACGTCAGCCATTGCGTCGCGGGTCTGCTTGGCCACACTGGTAATTGAGTACATCGACACCGAAAGCACGGGCAGCACGAGGCCCATGAACCACTCCGCGGGCGAGTCGGCGAAGCGGGTGTATCCGGTCGCGGGGAGCCACTGCAGCCAGACTGCGAAGAAAGAGATCAGCACCAGCGCCAGCCAGAAGGAGGGAAACACCAGCCCCATCAGCGACAGGGTGTCGATGGCCCGGCCCACCCAGCCGCCGCGCAATGCACTGGCCACTCCGAGCAACAGACCCGCCGATACGCACACCAGGAGCAAGCCGGCCAGGATGCACAGGGACACGGCCAGCCGCTCATTGAGCAAGTCAGACACCCGCTCGCCGGTGAAGAAGGAGACCCCCAGGTCCCCTTGGACCGCCTGCGCCAACCACGCGCCGTATTGCAGGAGCAGCGGCTGATCCAAGCCCAGTTGCTTGCGCAAGGCCTCGTATTGCTCACGGGTGCCGTCAGCACCCACGATGGTGGCAGCCAGATCACCGGGCGCCAGCTGATTCAGGATGAAGGCGAGCAAAGTGACCGCCACCACGAGCGGGATCGAGGCGAGCAGACGGCGCAAGGCGATGGCCAGCACGGTGGGCTTCCTGATTAATGTCCGTTTTGGTACATAAACATATTTTGTTTTTGTACCGGGTCGTACATCAATACGGGTTTTCCCCGGCGCTTAGGCATGCCTCCTTTTGGAGACGGACGGCATCCCCCCTGCGGCGGACAGGGAGCGTGGTGAATTTTCGGACCTTGTCCTACAGAACGGCATGGGCAGCGGACGCAGCATGCCCCTCCACCGATGCGACCGGGAACCTAACCGGTCAGCAAATCCACAGAGAGAGACAAGTCCGAGGTCGTCCATGTCCCATTCCGAGTACCGCATCGAGAGCAATCGCCCCCTGTCTGGCCGTTTCGGGGGTGTACCGCCCCTGGCACCCGACCGCCCACTCTTGGTCGGCAGCCGCGCCCTGGCGGTGGCGCTGGCAGCCAAGAGCTTCCGCACCGAGTCTGGCCAGGAGATCCGCGTGGTCTATGTGCCGACCGGTGAGGTCTTGTTTTGCAAGCTGGAGGACGGGCCGGCCGACACCTGACCCGATGAGGCGGATGAGGCTGCAGCGGCGGGAACACGCGGGACCTGGATGCCCCCTCTTGCCGCCCCACCCCTCCCCCGACCTCCCCCGCCTTCCACTGCCTTTTTGCGCCTTTTTGCCGCCTATTTCGCCATATTCAGGCCCATCTTTCTTTATCGGGCCTTATCTCGCAAGGTGCGACTCAGCAGAATGACCGGCACCAGGCCCACCAGCACCAGGGCCAGCGAGGGCAGCGCCGCTTCGCCCAGGCGCTCGTCGCGGGCGAGCTGGTAGGCCACCACGGCCAGGGTGTCGGTGTCGAAGGGACGCAGCACCAGAGTGGCCGGCAGCTCCTTCATCACGTCCACCAGCACGAGCAGCGCACCCGCCAGCACCGAGCGCTGGAGCAGTGGCCAGTGCACGCGCGCCAGCAGGCGAAGGCCAGACACGCCCAGCATCCGGGCCGAGTCATCGACCGAGGCCGGAATGCGGGCGTAGCCGGCCTGCACCGACTGCAGGGCTACCGACATGAACCGCACCAGGTAAGCCCAGACCACGCCCAGCACGGTGCCTGTCACCCAGAGGGACAGGGGCAAATCCGGCCATTTGGCTTGCAAGGCGCCGACCGGGGCCAGCAAGCCGACCACGATGACCGCGCCCGGCACCGCATAGCCCAGGCCGGCCAGTTGCACCACCCCCCGGGTCAGCGGGTCACTGCGCTGGCGCAGCGCAAAGGCCAGGGCGAGAGCGATCGCGATGGCCAGCGCGGCGCCAGCCAAGCCCAGGCGCGCGCTGTTAAACGCCCACTGGCCAAAACGGTCCCAGGGCAGGTCGACATCGGCGGCCAAGAGCGGCCGCAGCATGAACAGCACAGGCAGAACAAAGCCCGCCAGCACCGGCAGGCCGCACACCAGCCAGGCCAGGGGCACTTGGCGGCCCAACAGTTGCGTGGGTTGGGCTTCGACCGAGCCCACCTGGGCGCCGGCCAGGCTGGCAAAACGCAGGCGCCGCTGGGCGCGGTGCTCCAACCACAGCAGCAGCCCCACCACCGCCAGCAAGGCGGTGGCCAGTTGGGCGGCGGCGACGCGGTTGTCCATCGCCAGCCAGGCCTTGTAGATGCCCGCGGAGAAGGTCTGGATACCGAAATAGCTGGCCACGCCAAAGTCCGCCAGCGTTTCCATCAGTGCCAGCGCCACGCCAGCGGCGATGGCGGGGCGGGCCAGTGGCAAAGCCACAGCAAGCACGCGCCGGCGCATCGGCGCGCCCAGCAGGCGGGCCGCCTCCATCAGGTGGGCAGCGCGCTCCGACAAGGCTGCCCGCGCCAGCAGGTAGACATAGGGATAGAGCGTGAAAACAAAGACCCAGGCAGCCCCAGGCAGGTTGCGTACCTCGGGAAAGACGCGGCCCTCAAGACCCAAACCTGCGCGAAGCCAGGTCTGCAGAGGTCCTGAGAACTGCAAGAAGTCGGTATAGGCATAGGCCACCACATAGGCCGGCATCGCCAGCGGCAGGAGCAGGGCCCACTCGAAAATTCGCCGACCGGGAAAGTTGAACAGGGTCACGGCGGCGGCACCAGCCGTGCCCACCACTGCGGTACCAGCGGCCACCGCCAGGCACAGCACCAGGCTGGCACCGGCATACCGCGGCAGCACCGTCGAGGCCATCTCCCGCAGGATGCCCGCGCTCTGCGCGTCCCATTGCAGCCAGGCCGCCAGCACGCCCCCCACTGGCAGCACCAGGAGCAGGGCCAGGGCCAGCAGGGGCAGGTCGCGTAGGCGTTGGAGGGACATGGAGGCAGGGGACAAGCGAGGAGGCATCGAGAAAAACAGTCAGGATGCAATTGAGAATTGTATGCATCTAGAATTGTTCCCATGCATTTGGCCCTGTCCCACCTGAGCGTGCGCTATGCCGGCACCGGCCGAGCCGCGGTGAAAGACGTGTCCTTCGGCCTGACCCGGGGCGAGATTGGCGTCCTCATCGGCCCTTCTGGCTGCGGCAAGACCACCTTGCTACGGGCCATCGCGGGCCTGGAGCAGGCCAGCGATGGAGAAGTCCGCATCAACGGGCAGGTGGTGGGCAGCCCGGACGCCCATGTGCCGCCTGAGGCGCGCCGCATCGGCATGGTGTTCCAAGACTACGCCCTGTTCCCGCACCTGGACGTGGGCCGCAACATCGGCTTCGGCGTAGAGCGCCTGCCGCGGGCGCAGCGGGCAGCCCGGGTGGCCGAGGTGCTGGCCTTGGTGGGCCTGGAAGGTCTGGAGCGCCGCATGCCGCATGAGCTCTCGGGCGGCCAGCAGCAGCGGGTGGCACTGGCCCGTGCGCTGGCGCCCCAGCCCGAGTTGCTACTGCTCGACGAACCCTTTTCCAACCTCGACATCGACCTGCGCGAGCGACTGGCCCATGAGCTGAGGGGCATCCTCAAGGCGGCGGGCGCAACGGCGCTGTTCGTCACCCACGACCAGTTGGAAGCCTTCGCCATTGGTGATGTGATCGGCGTCATGAACCAGGGCCGGCTCGAGCAGTGGGACGACGCCTACACCCTCTACCACCGGCCAGCCAGCCGCTTTGTCGCGCACTTCATCGGCCACGGCGTCTTTACCCCGGCGCATATCCGCGAGGAGGGAGGCAAGGTCGTGGTCGACACCCCGCTGGGGATGCTGTCCGACGTGGCCGAATGTCCGATGCCTACAGCCTTCCCGGACGGACAGTGCGAGGTGCTGCTACGCGCCGACGACATCTTGCATGACGACGACGCCCCGGTGAAGGCGCAGATCCTGCGCAAGGCATTCCGCGGATCGGAGTTTCTCTACACCCTGCGCCTGGCCGGCGGCCAGGAGGTCATGGCGCACGTGCCCAGCCACCATGACCACCGCATCGGCGAGTGGATCGGCATCCGGGCACAGGTGGACCATGTGGTCACCTTTCAGAGCAGTGCCGAGAGCAACGCGGCCTGAGAGGGTCGAGCAGCTAGACCGGACAGAGGGGGCTGCGCGGGGGCAACACCCCCAGGCGCCTCAGCGACTCGCGTCCCCCGTACGAAACTCGCGGGTCAATTCATCAAGCCGCTTGCACAGGTCGGCATCCAGATGCAGACCGGCAGCGGCCCAGGCGTCGGCAAGTTGCTCGGGCCGGCTCGCACCAATGATGGCGCAGGACACGCCGGGCTGGGCCAATACCCAGGCCAGGGCGAGCTGCGCGGGCGGGATGCCCGCCTCCGCAGCCAGGGCAACAAAGGCCTGCACTGTCTCGAACTCGCGCGCATGCCAATACCGCTCCCGGTACATGCCGGCGCTGCGGCCATGGGCGAAGCGGGTCGACTCCGACGGGCCCTCCGCGAAGCGGTGCTTGCCAGTCAGAAGACCGGCGGCCAGCGGGTTGTAGCAAAGCGTGGCCAGGCCCTCGGCCTGGCACATCGGCAGCAGGTCGCGCTCGAACTGGCGGAACAAGAGGTTGTAGCGCGGTTGCACCGTGACCAGGGGCGCGGTGCGCAGGAACTCGCTGCGACCCAGCGCCCGTGCGATGCGCCAGGCGGTCCAGTTCGAGACGCCGAGGTAGCGGGCGCGGCCGCTGCGCACAATGGTGTCCAGCGCCTCGAGCGTCTCGTCGAGCGGCGTGTCCGGGTCGT
>JACCED011526425.1_pt1 | contig 13572 bp, 11 predicted proteins | sample 7455021 | NCBI WGS metagenome assembly JACCED01 (sample SAMN15323456, study PRJNA562643) | freshwater metagenome | isolation source: river surface water | place: USA:Blue River Watershed | collected 2017-08-19 | reverse complement strand
GGAGGCAGCGCCTGCCATGAAGCAGGCTCTGACAGAGCTTTTGGCTTTGCGGGAGCAGCTTGCCAAGGCTGAGCGAGATGAGGTGCCCCAAGCTGCTGGTCAGGGGGACTATGTGGCTCGGTATAGAGACTTCAAGTACCACGAGACGCTTTTTGAGCTCTTTGCGAAGCAGTTCGAGCTGGCCAAGGTGGACGAGGCTCGGGATGGGGCGGTCATTCAGGTGCTTGATGTGGCCCAGCCGCCGGAGAGAAAGTCCAAGCCCAAGAAGGCCCTCATCGCCATCATTGCGACCCTGGCCTCTGGCTTTGCCTTGTTGCTTTGGGTTTTTGTTCGACAAGCGCTCAGAAACGCCGGGCAAAATCCAGAGTCTGCGTTGAAGATGTCTGCGCTTCGAGTTTCTTTCTCCAGAGCGATGGGACGGGCATCTTCAACTTGACCCCACCCGATCTGAGACACTGCCTGCCGTTGGACGTTCGTTTGCCCGATGGTGTGAACAAGGTGGCGATACACTTCAAAGGTCAGGAGCGCATCATCGTCCCCATCGATCAAACTTGGTGCAGTTTCTTTTTGGATGGGCCTCGTGTGACTGATGACGTCCTGCCTTAGCGTGCCTCTCAGCAGCAACCAGAGCGAGAAGCGCTTTGGTGCTGCGTTACCTACTCGATAACCATCTAGGACTTTTGTAGCCGCTTGGAACTGCTGACCTAAGGAACGAAAGCCACGCAGCACTATGGCGCCATCCGCGCGGTGCTTGAAAAAATCGGTCAACCCATTGGGGTCAATGACCTACACATTGCAGCTCACGCCAGGAGCGAAGGTTGGGTCCTGGTCACCAACCACGTTGCGGAATTTGAGCGGGTGCCAGCGCTTGAACTTGAAAACTGGTTGGGGCGTGCTGTTTGACAAACCCAATTTGACAAATTGAGTCTCCCTACAGGGGTGATTCCGAGTTAGAATTGTTCGGAATTGAACAAACCCTGGCTCGCGTTTTTTTGCTTGCTTTTTAGGAGGTTTGTCTCGACTGCCTGTGGTCCCTTGGATGCGACTACGGCGGTAGCGTGTTCATGGTCAATTCACTCTCACAATGACTGCTCGACGCCCCCAGCTTCAAGAGGATACCTACTTCAGGGTCCTTCGGGTGCTTAAGGACAACCCCGACCTCACTCAACGTGAGATCGCTCAAGCCCTGGGGCTGAGCACCAGCGGACTGAATTACTGCCTCAAGGCACTTATCGACAAGGGCTGGGTGAAGGTTCAAAACTTCAGCCAATCTAAAAACAAGTTCGGCTACATCTACGTTCTCACCCCGCTTGGAATTTCTCAAAAGATGGCTCTTGCTGCCAGCTTTTTGATGAGAAAGATTAAGGAGTACGAAGCGCTCAAGACCGAGATCGATGATGTGAGGGGCGAGCTTGTTGCTCTTTCCAACGCACCTTCTGCCACTCAGGTGGTTGGTGTGTCTAACGAAGACTTGGGCAGGCAAACTTAGCTTGGGTCAAGGCGAGATGAACATAACTAACGTTGATCCCGTTTGGCCCGATATTTGGGTTTAGCGGGACCAACCCTTTCCGCTTTGTCATTCAGCACCGATGCTTCTCGCTTCTCAAAAGTTAATTTGTTATTGCAAAAAATCAAATGAGTTCAATTCGCTATGCCCTACTCATTTTCTTTGCGTGCCAGTGTTCATTGCAATTGATCAAAGTAGATTGAAGTTGGCTTTAGTTTTTTGGTTTTTTTGATGTTGCCCTCGCTAGGTTCAATCTTGTTGCCTCAGTCGCAATTGCGCGCTGAACTCAAGTGGCTTATTTGTCTTGCCGAACTGTACTGGTTGCGAAAACTGGACAAAAAATCGACTTGATATGCAATGGCCAGTCGGACTTAGAGCGTGTTGATGAGCATTTATCCGAGTTCATTTTGTGAAAAAGAGGTCAAAGATTTTAAGCAAAATTTGGAAACATCCTTGCTATTGAAGAGATTAGCTGATTGCGCTCTTTAATATTAATTAGTACAAGTGGATTTTGCTTGGATTTTCAAAAAAATTTATCCTTAAAAGAATGCTCTCAATTTTAGCGATTATAAGTCGCTAAAATTGATAAATCTAGCAAGTTGCACGCAAGTAATTTAATATTTCGCCACCCAGGAAAACTCACAGCGGTCTTCTGCAACTGGAATGCCAATGAAGCTATTGTGTGGCTCAAAACCCTGTAGCAGTCCGTCCCTGCAGCGTCCCTTAGAAAATCATTGAGCTGAAGTAGGGTAAGTTCTAGTGTTAAGAGGAAATCATGCAGTACGAGAAAAATCTATCCCGAGCATACTTAATCGCATTCGTAAGAATGTAATGGGGTTTAGCGGGCTCATTTTAGAAATAAGCTAAAAAATTCAATGATTCAAGTTACTCCAGTTATCCTGTGCGGTGGATCTGGCACACGCTTGTGGCCCCTGTCGCGCGCCGGCTTTCCCAAACAATTCTTGTGTCTCACGGGGGCAGAAAGTCTGTTTCAGCAAGCCGCAGTGCGATTGACCAGTTTGGGCAACAATGCCATTCATGTGGCTGCCCCACTCATCATCACAGGGGAGGAGCACCGCTTCCTCGCGTCTGAGCAACTGCGCGAAGTAGCTGTTCCGCTGGGTGCCGCATTACTGGAACCGGTAGGCTGCAATACAGCCCCCGCGCTGACACTGGCTGCCCTGGCTGCCATTGAAAACGGTGCTGATCCTGTGCTGGTCGTCACCCCGGCCGACCAAACAGTGGTTGATGCGGCTTCCTTTACGGCCGCCACCCAAGTCGCCATCGAACAGGCTACTAAGGGAAGTATCGTCCTTTTTGGGGTTACACCAGACCGGCCTGAAACCGGCTACGGTTATATACAAGTCGAAGCGGAGGGGGCTCTTACAGGCCCTCAGACTGGAGTTCACGCCGTTAAGCGCTTTGTCGAAAAGCCAGATGCTGCTACAGCGCAGCAATACGTGAATGAAGGCGGTTACTTTTGGAATGCTGGTATGTTTGTGCTCAAAGCCTCAGTCTGGCTAAAGGCGCTCAAACAGTTCCGCCCCGACATTCATCAAGCCACTCTCCAAGCCTGGACCCAGCGCAGTGCTGACGCTAACACTACCACCCCCTTCGTGCGCCCCGGCAAGGCCGAATTCACTGCCATACCTGCCGAGTCGGTGGACTATGCCGTCATGGAGCGCTGCCCGGGCAGTGACTTTCCGATCTACATGGTGCCGCTGAATGCTGGCTGGAACGACCTCGGTGCTTGGGATGCCGTGTGGAACGTTCTGCCTAAAGACGAAAACGGCAACGTCCATGCCGGCGACGTGCTCAGCACCCACAGCAACAACACGCTTGTGCATGCTTCTAGCAGATTGGTCAGCATTGTTGGGGTAAGCAACCTCATCGTGGTCGAAACGCCTGATGCTGTGCTAGTGGCCAACAAGGCCTGCAGCCAAGACGTGAAACACATCGTTACCCAGTTGCAAATGACAAAGCGCGAAGAGTTCGCTTTGCATCGCAAAGTGCATCGCCCCTGGGGCTGGTACGACAGCATTGACAAAGCGGACCGTTTCAAGGTTAAGCGCATTCAAGTCAAGCCAGGTGCCACTTTAAGCCTACAAAAACACCATCACCGTGCCGAGCACTGGATTGTGGTCAAAGGCACAGCAGAAATCACCAACGGAGATAAAGTGATTTTGCTCACAGAAGACCAGTCTACCTACATCCCCTTAGGGGAAATACACCGACTGAAGAACCCCGGCAGCATCCCGCTTGAAATCATTGAAGTGCAGTCGGGCAGTTATTTGGGTGAAGACGACATTTTTCGTATTGAAGACACGTATGGAAGGATTATTGTATGAAGTATGAGGTCGAAGCAATTTAGTTATAGTTTTCTTTTAATAATTCTTAATAATTTAAATATTGATACAAATGATCTTACTTTCGCACAGAGGCTATTGGCTTAGCAAACATGAAAAAAACTGCCTGGTGGCTTTTGAGCGTAGTTTTTCCCTTGGCTTCGGAATAGAGACGGATGTACGCGATTTCGATGGACAGTTGGTGATCTCACACGATATTGCAAAACGAGACGCCATACCACTTGAAACCTTCTTCACCTTGTATTTGAAGTACCGTTGCAGGCCGACACTTGCCCTCAATATTAAGGCTGATGGGTTACAAGAAGAGCTGCAGCGGCAGATCACGGCGTTTGGTATTGATAATTATTTTGTGTTTGACATGGCTGTGCCAGATGGCTTGGGCTACCTGCGACGTGGTATGCCAGCATATACCCGGCATAGTGAATATGAGCCGACCCCTCCATACTACACTTTAGCGTCTGGCGTGTGGTTAGATGAGTTTGATGGTCATTGGTTAAGTTATGAAGTAATCAAAGACCATATCGAAGCAGGAAAGAATGTATGCATAGTATCACCTGAGTTACACAATCGTTCCTACGACATGGAATGGGCGCATTATAAGGAAATTGAAGAAAGGCTTGGTAAGGACAGGCTGATGCTCTGCACCGACTTACCAGAAAAAGCAAAGGCGTTTTTTAATGAATAAAATCAAAGCAGTTATTTTTGATATGGACGGCGTTCTAATTGAAGCCAAGGACTGGCATTATGAAGCTCTAAACAGAGCACTTGGTTTATTTGGCATGGAGATAAGCCGCTACGACCACTTAGTAACCTACGATGGGCTACCAACCCGTAAAAAACTTGAGATGCTTAGTGCTGAACGTGGACTGCCGATCCTGCTTCACGAGTTTATTAACGACATGAAGCAACAATACACGATGGAGCTAGTTCATGCCCATTGCAAGCCACGCTTTCATCATGAGTATGCCCTATCCCGCCTGAAGAAAGGGGGTTACCGAGTTGCGGTTGCCTCGAACTCAATCCGCCATACTATACAGGTGATGATGGAGCGCTCGGCGCTATCGGGCTATCTAGACTTAATGTTATCAAACCAAGATGTAAAGAGAGGCAAGCCTGATCCGGAGATATATAAACAGGCAATACAACGTATGGGGCTGCAGCCAGAGGAATGCCTCGTGGTTGAGGACAACGAGAACGGTAAGCTGGCAGCAAGAGGAAGTGGAGCTTGGCTAATGGAGGTGAGTGAAGTTGAGGAGGTTACATACACCAATATCATGCGTCACATACAGCAAATAGAGGAGTCTGCATTATGATCAATGTCCTCATCCCTATGGCTGGCGAGAGAGAAGGTTTTTCTGATAGCCAGTATCCCTTCCCGAAGCCTCTTATTGAGATCGGCCCGAAGACAGTGATCGAACGCGTGATAGATAACCTGTCCACTGTAGCCGAGCAAGTGCAGTTTATCTTTGTAATCAGTAACAATGACTGTCGTAAATATCACCTTGACAGTACGCTTAACATAATCACTGGTGGGCGGTGCCGTATCGTTCGTTTGGATAGGGAAACCAAAGGCTCGAGCTGCAGTGCACTGATGGCTATCGAGCATATCGCAAATGAAACCCCACTTCTAATTGCAAATAGCGATCAGATATTTGACGATTCTGTTGCGGAGCTGATTGGTGACTTCCAAACAGCGGATGCTGGTGTTGTAACTTTTAATTCTGTGCATCCGCGATGGTCCTATGTGCGGTTAGATGAACATGGGAAGGTGGTCGAGATAGCCGAGAAGCGCCCCCTTAGTCGCTATGCAATTGCTGGGCTCTATTATTTCCGTCGAGGCAATGACTTCGTGGACGCAGCCATGCAAATGATCCGAAAGGATGAAAGCGTGAATGGAAGTTTCTTCATATCGCCGGCGCTAAACCAGTTGATCTTGGCAGGCAAAACTATACGAATACGCAATATAGATAATGAACGTTATCACACCTTCTACACGCCGAAAAAAATTACTGCATATGAGAGTTTGCTATCTCATATGTAGAATACATTAAGGATACTTAAATGCAAATCGCCAAACTTGATAATATGACGAAGGGTTGGTTTGTAGGTGATTTTGAGCCAACGCTGCTTAAGACTCAACAAGTGGAGGTAGCGGTAAAGCACTACCGTAAAGGTGATCGGGAAGGGCGTCATTATCATAAACTCGCGACCGAGATCACTGTGATTGTGTACGGAAGGGTGCGGATGAATGACATTGTATATTGCGAGGGAGATATCGTTGTTATTGGGCCGATGGAGTCTACCGATTTCGAGGCGCTCGAAGACGCTGTCACGACAGTCGTAAAGTACCCAGGTGCAGTCAACGACAAATACGAAGGGTGTGTGGAATGATCAATGTGTTAATACCTATGGCTGGCGCTGGAAGCCGGTTCAGTAAGGCGGGTTTTACTAAACCCAAACCTTTTATTGACGTCGGTGGAAAGCCAATGATCGTGCGGGTTCTTGAGAACCTAGCACTGCCAGACGCGCACTACATACTTGTAGCTCGTCGTGAACACTTACAGGCCGAGATCGCTCTAGTGCGTGAGATCGAGACCGATTTCAAGGTTAGATTTATTGAAATAGATGGACTTACGGAAGGAACAGCCTGTACAGTTCTGCACGCACGTAAGCTGATTAACAATGACACTCCACTGTTAATTGCGAATTCAGACCAGTTAGTCGATTTTAATCCATCGGATTTTGTCGAAGACTGCTTCAAGAGAGAGATTGACGGATCAATCCTCACTTTTGAAGACGCTGAGCGTAATCCAAAATGGTCTTTTGCTCGCATTGGAGCAGATGGGCTTGTTCAAGAAGTAAAAGAAAAGCAACCGATCTCAGATTTGGCGACAGTCGGAATTTATCTCTTCAAAAGAGGTGCTGATTTTGTTGATGCTACGATCGAAATGATTTTGCAACAGGATCGAATCAATAGTGAATACTATACTTGTCCAACCTACAATTATTTGATTGCACGGGCGCTAAAGATCGGTGTGTACAATATATCTTCAAAAGAAATGCATGGCATCGGAACTCCAGAAGATCTTGAAAAATATTTGGAAATTATAAAATTTGACAAGTAATTTTGATCTCTTGGATAATTATAAATAGTACGATAAATATATTATTTAAAATCGATAAAATAAAACGAATTCAAGAACTAAGTGCAATAAAGATAAACCCGGCAATATGTAACTGAGAATGCCAAAGTATCATGGCAGCTTAAACAGCTAAGTCCAAGATGCCAGAGGTGCAAGAACCACAGACGAGTAAAACGATATCAAATTTACAGCATCTTGAAAGCCAAACAAACCTTTAGCGAGATTGCACAATCGCTAAGCAGGCAAAGAACACCATCAGCTGCGAAATAAGCCGCAGTCGAGAGCGAGGAGAGTACACCGTGCCGAACAAGTTTGTGCTATGGTGTCTGAGAGAGCCAAGAGCAGCAATGTATGACGTATGGACGCAAAAGCTTGGACCGACCCAAATTGGAAAAATTCTATCTATCTCATTCCTCAAATCAATAAATTCGATGTGACACTTGGTGCGTGATACCATCCTTTTGAAAAGAAAACTTGCTTTTAAGCAGGAAACAGAGTTACGGCTAAATAATACTTAATTAAATCAAAATATAACTGGATAAACTCAAAAAGAAGTAATATCAAAAAAGATAAATAAAAATGAAAAAAATATACTTAGTTGCACTTGAATCAAATACTGGAACAGATCGACTAATAGTAGATCTAAACGAAAGACTAAATAAACTAAATTATGATTCATGCATTTTAAATCCATCTGAAATTATTAAAGCTTGGCCTATTCCAAATAAGATAAAAAATAAAATTAGAAATATTATTGGATGGCGTTATGTGGGTAATTTAATAGTGGAGCTATATATTTTATCATGTATAATAAAAAATAGAAATAGTTCATATGATGTGGTTACATTTATATATCCGCTATGGTCACCATTGATATATTTCATGAAAATGACTGGAAGAGTACAATACATGTACCAGCTTCCGGATATGATGTGGATGAAAAAGTATGTTTCTAATTTTAGATGGAAATTGCAAAGTATAATTTCACGTGGAGGTATAATAAATGCTGATGTTATTTTGACGCCAACAACTTCAGCGCAAATAGATTGCATAACATTCATTCATAAAAAACATCATAAAAAGATAGCCCGTTTAACATCCCCAATAAATAAAGAATATTGGGAAAATACGCTTTCTGTCTGCGTGAAAGCACTAAAAGATAAGAAGTATATTTTCCATCCTGCAGGACTAAAAAATACGAAAAACACTAATAATGCAATAGAAGCTTTCTTTAACTTGGGGATTGATGATGTATATTTTGTGTACATTAAAAATTCATCAAATAGCGGAAACAAATATATTGATGAATTTGGGGATCGATTAATTACGCTTTGCAATTTATCGGATTCAGAAATGAAATGGCTATATGAGAATTCTTTATTTGTTAGTATCGTTTCGATAGAGGAAGGCATAGGACTTCCTATTCTGGAAGCTAAACATTTTGGAAAAATAGCAGTAGTTTCGAATGCATCTGCTTTGCCAGAAACTGCAGAGCATAATGCAATATTTGTAGATCCTTTTAGTAAAGCAAGTATCTGCGATGGATACAAAGAAGCGATGCGGACTATTGATTATGAACTACCTGTCAATAGTAGATTTGAGATAAAAAAATATGGAATAAATCAGATTGACGAAATTAGATCAATATTTGGTTAGTTTAAAATAATAAACCACTTTTAAAATGCTAAAAAAAAATTTTAAGTAGATGTAAAAATAAGTTTTGTAAATATAAAATAAATAAATGTATAAATGATTATACAAAACAAAAATAAATGAATTCTGAAAAAATTTCATTTGTGATTCAAGGGCCGTATGTGATAACACCCTGCGGTCAATCGACTGATGATTTGTTTAAACAAATATATCAGGCATTTCCTAGGTCGGAAATTATTTTTTCATCATGGAATGAGCAAATAAATGAGCTATCGTTTGTTAAATATGTAAGAAGTACCGATCCAGGAGAGATCGAAAATGAAGTTATTTTCTTGAAAAATTTCAAAAGAATGATGACAAGTACATATAACGGAATACAGGCATCAACAAGAACGATTGTAGTAAAATTAAGATCGGATTCGCTGTATAAGCCTGAATTAGCCAATAGGCTAAGAAAATTAATAAATGCATACAATGAGCAAAAGTTACTTGTAGCGATGCACAGTATGCCAATGAATCCGTTTATGCTTGACGACAAAATCCAAATTGGTACAAAAAAACTGCTAAGTATTTTTTGGAATATAGATTCATTACAAAATTTGATAGAATTGGCTCACATAAAGGTTGAGAAGTCGCTACAAAAACAGGTCTATCCGACTAATCATATGATTATGTCTCCAGAACAAATATTGTTTCTACGTTATACTGGTATAAATATTAATTCTATTGAAGGCGGATATAGTTGCAATTTTTATTACATGGATTCAATGCGAAGTACTTTAAAGTTCATTAATGCTCCATATTATGGGTTTGGGTCGTTAAAATGGCATTATGTAGATAATATATTTTTGAGAATTTACTTGATAATGATGAATTGTTTAAATATAAATGTTGTTGCATCCATTATTTATTTGAAAAATAACTTGATGCCAGTTTTAAAAGCCTTGAAATTGAAGAAAAGAGATTATAATGCTTAAAATAATTGGGGTAAATGTAGTAAAAGAAATATTGTCCAAAAGTGGATACAGTGTTATTAGAAGTGAAAGTCTTCAGATATTAAATAATTCACTCAGAGTGGCGGGACTATATGATCTATTAATTGGTATTTCTGAAGAGGAAAGGTTGTTGTTGTTGGATTCATTTCCACATAGCAAATCACAATTTTTGCAAGATTTATTCGTAATATCAACACTAAAATTCAAGCGAAATGGATATTTCGTAGAATTTGGTGCCACAGATGGTGTGAATTTATCAAACACACATCTACTTGAGCAAAATTTTAATTGGAACGGGATATTAGCAGAGCCATCTCGTCAGTATCATGAGCAAATGAGACTAAATAGAAAGTGTAATATGGATGGGCGCTGCGTATATGCAGTTACTGGCGAAAAAGTTGAGTTTGAGGAAATTGGAAATACTGGTTTGTCACAAATGTCAATGTACAAGGGGCGAGATTACTTGAGTTATAGCAGAGGGAAATCAAAAAAATATTGCGTAGAAACGGTCTCTTTGAATGATTTGTTAATTCAATACAAGGCTCCAAGCAGTATTGACTATCTTTCAATTGACATCGAGGGTGGTGAGTATGATGTTTTAAAAACACTTGACTTCAAGTCTTATAAATTTTCTGTTGTAACTGTTGAGCATAACTATACGAGTAAGCGAGATGCCATTTATGATTTAATGACATCCAATGGCTATGATCGAATTCATGAAAATATATCTAATACTGATGACTGGTATGTATTTGCGGGCGATCATTCAAGTACGAGGTGCAGCATGGTTTAACGTGGTATAAGAAACTGCGTGGGATCTCTTGAATCGTGGCGCCTTTCTGGAGAGGTTATCAATCTGTTCCGAAACATATCAAATCCTAATCACTTCCTTGCGTTACCAAACAACTGAGACCAGGTTACCATATCGTTGACCAGCGCTCAAAGCACCTGGACTGCAAAACTCTTAGTGAAAACATTGAGTTTGGGCTAGGCAAAATTGGCCGGTCGCTCGGACTTAAAACTATAATAGCACGATTGTCCAGATTATTCGATGACTACAATTCTAACTATCTGAACAGCACGTTTGGCTATGTGACAGCGAATCTGTTCCAGGGAAACTAGCATTATATTAAGAATTGCGAAGATGCTGGGGTGCTGAAAATAAAATGAATGAAGTGTATTATATATATCTAATTTTAGCATATGCTTCATCAATCACTGCAATAATTCTTTCATTATACTATTTTATTAAGGCGCCATCAATAATAATATTTTCAATAATATTTTTATTCTATTCACAATTATTAAGACCTACTGTTGTATTTATAAATGGGGGTACAATAATAACTGCCGAAAATTACAATAATAATGATTACATTTTCGGCTTTATGATTTCATCATTGTTTGCATTGTTTTCAATGGTAGGCACAGTAGTTGGGGGTTTCGGAGTAATAAATTTACGAAGGCAAATTTTTTCGAAAATTAAAGTTAATAAGAAATTCGAAAATCTTTCTATAGTCCTGCTACTTGCTATAAGCGCATTGTTAATTTATACTGGAGGAGTAGATATATTATTTATAAATAGATCGACTACCATTTCAATTGTCAACCCGGCAGTGCGCTACATATATCCATTTGTAGTAGTGTTTCTCGCAATTACTACAATACATTCCGCATTAAATTTGTTTGAAAGTAGATGGCTAGTTGGCGCCATCAAAATATTTATCATTCTATTGATTTCTGGAATTGTTGGTCAAAGAGGATTTGTGATAGTTTTTTTAATAATTTCTTATGGACTTATAGCTTACACCAAAGGATTTAACGTTGTAGTAAAAAATGGAATATTATTGATATTTGCTATTTTGATTTCTCTTTTTTTGAAAGACATTATTGTGTATTTATTTTCAGTAAACACAACAGACGTCGATTTGCAAAAAGATATCGTTGAAAATATTCTTTCCCGACCAGATGGTGACTCGACTGAGGTTTGGATGCTAACACAAGGGTTTATTAAAAATAATTATTATCTTTATGGGGAAAGTATTGTAAATAATATATTTAATTTATTTCCGCATACCTTTAGAATCGCCTTAGATTTAAAAAATGGTCAAGACATACTGAATGCATACTATAATGGTGACTCGTATGTAGAGAAGGGATTTGGTTTTAATGTAACTCTTCCAGTTGAGTTTTACCTAAATTTTGGAATTTTTTCATTGCCATTAATGATTATTAGTGGATATATTTTTGGAAAGCACATTAGTAAATTTTATGTATCAGTATGCAAATTCGGGGAAGACCCTGGTATATCCGTACTTAAGCTTTATGCAATTTGGACAATAACAACCAGTCTTTCAGGGTTTCAATGGTATATCTTATTTTACGTCAGTTACTTAATATTTAAAAAAATGTATCAAAAAAATAACATGAGGCAAAACAAAGAAAACCATTTGTCTAGTGTCTAGAGTAATTTTCGCCAAAGCATCAATTAGCAATCTATTAATTAGTCGCCCCAGCAAAACCCCTGCAACGCACATAAACGCTTGTGATCTGGGGTGAATTCAGGTGTTCAGAATTCTCAAATAGATATTCAATAGAGCCTGCTTTCTGCGAGTTTATGAAAGGTGCGCCAATTAACCTCCATCCAATAAATTAGACATTTGAGAACTATATGATTCTTGCGAAACTACTCCAAGGAGTTTTGCCATGAAGAAGTACAAATTTAACGAAGTGTAATGACGTGAGTGTGGACGAATTCTTGGGCTACTTCAGGAGTATTTCATGTATTCATACGAGGATCGAATTCGAGTTATCCAGCTGCATATTAAGCTAGGCAAGCAAGCTGGCCTGACGGTCCGTAAGCTTGGCTATCCGAGCAAGCACACGCTCAAGTTTTGATATCTGTCCTACGAGCAAAACCTCGATTTGCCCCGGGCTTTCAAGCGGGCGCCGAAGCACACGACAACGCAAAGGCAGTTAGAAGTGGATCACGTTCTTTCCCACGGACGCTCCGTTGTGGTGACCGTCAAGGCGTTGGGCTATCCATCCAAGTCGCTACTGGACAACTGGATTCAACAGGCTCATCCCGAACTGTGTCCGCGGATCAGACAGGCCTACCAAGCATTGTCCCCTCAGGCGAAGCATTTAGCCGTCATGGCACTTTGCCTGCGCCAGGGATCGGCCGAGTCAGTAGCCAGGGAACTGGGTGTGGCCTGACCTTCGTTGTATGTCTGGAAGAATCAACTTCTCAACAACGAGGGATTGGCATCTATGAAGTCCCGAAAGAATCCGTCACCAGATTCCCATAGGGAAAAGCTCGTAAGCGAGCTCGAACGCCTGCAGCGAGACGTCAAGCGCTTGAAGCTGGAGCAAGATATCTTAAAGAAGGTGAACGAACTGCTAAAAAAAGAACTGGGCATCGATCGGCTACTCCTGATGAACCGGCAGAAGACTCAGCTAGGTGATGCCCTGCGATCCACGTACGCGCTCTCTGATCTGCTGGCAGAGGTAGAACTGCCGCGCAACTCCTACATCTATCACCGGGGGCGGTTTGGACTGGGCGACAAGTACGCCAACGTGAGAGCAATCATGGCCGACATCTTCGATCAGAACTACCGATGCTACGGCTCACGACGGATGCACGCCACGCTCGCAAGGCAGTCGGTGAACATCTCCGAGAAGGTCGTCCGACGCTTGATGAAGCAAGAGTGCTTAGTGCCTGTCTTGCGCAAGCGCAGGCGCTATGGTTCCTACATGGGCGAGATCAGTCCAGCACCGGACAACCTCCTGAAACGGGACTTCAGCGCCTGTGCGCCCAATACGAAGTGGCTCACCGATATTACGGAGTTCCAGATCGCAGCTGGCAAGGTCTACCTATCCCCGATGATCGATTGCTTCGATGGCATGGT
>JACCED011285509.1_pt1 | contig 13573 bp, 9 predicted proteins | sample 7455021 | NCBI WGS metagenome assembly JACCED01 (sample SAMN15323456, study PRJNA562643) | freshwater metagenome | isolation source: river surface water | place: USA:Blue River Watershed | collected 2017-08-19 | reverse complement strand
TATGGACATTAAGCGCACACTCCTTTGGGCGGTATTAACGATTTCGGGCTTGATGCTCTATAACAATTGGCTTATCTATGATGGTCGACAGTCGCTCTTTGGCCCCACGCCACTAACACCTTCAAGCCAAACCCCGACCCTAGCAAAGGCATCAGAAAGCCCTCCTTCAGTTGCAAACGCGGCTCAAGCCCCAGTTGTCGCCCCAGGACAGCCACAAAAATCAGCCGACCTTCCCAAGGCGGAGAGCTTGCCCACCCCTCAGCAAGCCCCAGCATTTAATGTGGCCAATTTAGCTTCTGGCGAAAAACATACCATCAAAAATGATGTCTTGGAACTCGAAATTAATGCCACCGGCGCAAGCGTGATTAGCGCAAAGTTATTGAAACAATTAATGCCCGACCAAAAACCAGTCGCCTTATTACAAATCACGCCACAAAACCAATACTTTGTCCGATCGGGCCTCATCTCGGCGGGCAGCAACGAATTACCAAATCACACCGCCTCCTTTGCAGTTAGCAAAAGTGGTCGCGTTGACAACAAATCGTTTGTAACGTTTGTAAATGAGCGCGGAGGGGTTCGTCTTGAAAAAACCTATTATTTGGTCGATGGAAGCTATGTTGTTGAGGTCGAACATCGCATTACTCAACTTAATCAAACTAATGCCAGCGGCTTAGTTCTTTACAACGAAATCGTGCGGGACAGCTCGGCCGTAAGTGATAGCGAGTTCTACAGTACTTTTACCGGCCCAGCACTTTATACCGACAAAGACAAATTTATTAAGATCAATTTTTCTGACATCGAAAAAAACAAAGCGGATATTCCTAAGCAAATCCCCGCCGGGGAACCCGGCTGGATTGCCATGGTGCAGCATTATTTTGCAAGCGCTTGGATACCAAACGATAAATCGGTCAGAGACGTGTACGTTGGCAAGGTAGAGCAAAACCTGTTTCGAATTGGCTTACAAGTTCCAATTGCCGCAATTGCAGCGGGGTCTAGTTATGTTGAAAGCACGCGCTTATTTATCGGTCCTCAGGAGGAAACCCTCCTGGAAAAAATTGCTCCCGGCTTTGACTTAATTAAAGATTATGGCTATCTCACGGTCATTGCTAAACCAATTTTTTGGCTTTTAGAGCAAATTCATTCTTACGTTGCCAACTGGGGCTGGTCAATTGTTATTCTGACCCTCATTATTAAATTAGTTTTCTTCCCACTTTCAGCTGCTAGCTATAAATCGATGGCGCGCATGAAAGAAGTACAACCACGCTTAATGAACCTCCGTGAGCAATTTAAAGGCGATCCGCAGAAGCTAAATCGAGCGATGATGGACCTCTATAAGCAAGAAAAAATTAATCCCTTGGGCGGATGTTTGCCGGTGGTTGTTCAGATTCCTGTTTTTATTGCTCTGTATTGGGTCTTGCTTTCCTCGGTTGAAATGCGAAATGCGCCATGGATTCTTTGGATCAAGGATTTGTCGGTGCCCGACCCCTACTTCATTTTGCCAATCATTATGGCGGTATCGATGTTCGTGCAAACGCGCTTAAATCCCACACCGCCCGACCCGCTTCAAGCAAAAATTATGCTGTGGATGCCGATCATCTTCTCCGTCATGTTCTTTTTCTTCCCGGCGGGACTGGTGTTGTATTGGGTGGTTAACAATATTTTGTCAATTGCTCAGCAGTGGCAAATTAATCAAATGTTTATTAAGCGACCGGCCAAGTAAGCGGTTAGGGTGGGGTTGAATGCATAAAAATCCCATTGCTGCGATAGCAACACCTCAGGGCGCTGGCGGCGTTGGGATTGTTCGTGCTTCTGGTCCCGATCTTATTGGGCTTGCTAAGAGGCTTCTTGGTGCTGAGCCGAGGCCCCGATTTGCGCATTATTTGGTTTTAAAAGATGCAAACCACGAGCAAATAGATCAAGTTTTGTTGTTGTACTTTAGGGCGCCCGCCTCCTTCACCGGAGAGGACGTGGTTGAGATACATTGCCACGGCGGACCGCGTGTCACCCAATTGGTTCTAAATCGCGTCATGGAGCTCGGGGCTCTCGATGGGATCACGCTCGCTGGGCCCGGTGAGTTTTCATTGAGAGCGTTTTTAAATGGCAAGATTGATTTGGTGCAGGCCGAAGCGATTGCAGACCTGATTAATGCCCAAAGCGATGCATCCTTACGAGGGGCAAACCTTTCCCTGCAGGGACTCTTTTCAGAACAAATTAATCAATTGATTGATCAAATCACCCAGTTACGAATTTTGGTTGAATCAACCCTTGATTTTCCTGAGGAAGAGATTGAGTTCATTGAGGCCGCTAACGCAAAGCAACGCCTTGAAAAAATCATGAACGATTTAGAGCAGATTATTAAGATTTCGAGCCAAGGAAAAATTTTGCGCGATGGCATTCGTCTAGCGCTAGTTGGCCCCCCAAATGTTGGTAAGAGTTCTTTATTAAATGCATTAGTGGGAGAGGAAAGAGCCATCGTCACACCAATTGCGGGCACGACACGTGATCGAATCATTGAAAATATTTCGATCGATGGCATACCCGTGCATGTAATTGATACCGCAGGGATTCGGGAGTCTAATGATGTTGTAGAGCAGATCGGTGTAGCCCAAACCTGGGACGAGATTGCCAAGGCCGATATCGTTTTGCTAATCCACGATGCTTCACAGGTGCCCGAGCCAAACTTTGCAGGCATTGAAACAATGGTCCGGGAGCGCGTCCACCCGGGCGCTCATATTCTGGACGTGAAAAATAAGCTAGATTTGCTAGAGAGTCCGCACGCAGCCCATCTAAAAGCCGGCGGAGAATCGAAACAAATTTTTATTTCCGCGAAAACGGGCGCGGGTATCAGACAACTTCAAGAAACCATTTTGCATTTTGCTGGGTGGGAAGGAAATGCGGGGGGCGGTATTTACACTGCGCGTTCGCGCCATCTTCGCGCCATCGTGCTCGCAAAGGATCATTTACAAAAAGCCATGACCCATGGATTTGGCGGTAATCGCGCTCTGGAATTGTTCGCAGAAGAGCTGCATTGCGCTCAAAATGACTTAGGTGAAATCACCGGAAAATTGCTGCCTGACGACCTGCTGGGAAAGATATTTGGCGAGTTTTGTATTGGCAAATAAGCTGTCAATTAAATGTTACACAAATGTTAAAATTGTTATAACTTTTTCTCGCGCATTAAATATTCTTGTTAAATATTAAACGGTTACGTTTGAGGGTCCCATGAATAAACCAGCCAATCCTGCCACAGTGAATCTAAATGTTCCGCCCTATGTTAAGAACACAAAATTGATTCAATGGGTTGAAGAAGTTGCTTCACTTACCCAGCCCGATCAGATCCATTGGTGTGACGGTTCCCAGTCCGAATACGATGGCCTCTGCGAGCTCCTGGTTAAGGCTGGCAGCCTGAAGAAATTGAATCCGCAAAAACGCAAGAATTCGTATTTAGCAATTTCAGACCCGATGGACGTAGCGCGTGTTGAGGACCGAACCTTTATTTGTTCAACTCATCAAGAGGATGCGGGGCCAACCAATAATTGGGTGGACCCCAATGAAATGCGCGCAACTCTAATACCGCTGTTTGAGGGTTGCATGCGAGGCCGCACGCTGTATGTCGTTCCTTTTTCAATGGGCCCCCTCGGATCCCCAATCGCACATATTGGTGTTGAGCTATCCGATAGTCCATATGTAGCAATTAATATGCGCATCATGACGCGCATGGGCAAATCGGTTCTCGAGCTTTTAGGGACCGATGGTGAATTTGTTCACTGTGTTCATTCGGTTGGTAAGCCATTGGCCGCTGGTGAAAAAGATGTAGTTTGGCCAAATAATCCAACGAAATATATCGTTCACTATCCGCAAACGCGCGAGATTTGGTCGTTTGGTTCGGGCTATGGTGGTAATGCTCTATTAGGAAAAAAATGTTTTGCCTTGCGAATTGCTTCAACCATGGGGCGCGAACAAGGATGGTTGGCAGAGCACATGCTGATTCTAGGGGTTACCTCTCCTGAAGGAAAAAAATACCATGTTGCAGCAGCCTTTCCGTCAGCCTGTGGCAAAACCAATTTCTCAATGATGATCCCCCCCAAGGGCTTTGAGGGCTGGAAGGTAACAACCGTTGGAGATGATATTGCGTGGATTAAGCCGCGCAAAGATCCCAAGACTGGTCAAATTCGTCTTTATGCAATCAATCCAGAATCGGGCTACTTTGGCGTAGCACCTGGTACTAATCGAGAGACCAATGCAAATTGCGTTGACTCATTAAACGAAGATGTTATTTTTACCAATGTAGCGCTTACTGATGACGGCGATGTGTGGTGGGAGGGTTTAACTGAGACTCCACCAAGCCACTTAATTGATTGGCAGGGCAAGGATTGGACACCCGAAGATGGCAAAGCTGGTCGCTTAGCCGCGCATCCCAATGCGCGCTTTACTACAGCCGCCATTAACAACCCTGCGGTTGATCCAAATTGGGATAACCCGGAAGGTGTTCCATTAGACGCATTTATTTTTGGGGGCCGCCGCTCGAATACGGTTCCTTTGGTTAGTGAAGCTCGAAATTGGACTGAGGGCGTTTATATGGCTGCCACCATGGGCTCCGAGACCACCGCCGCAATTACCGGCAAGGTTGGTGTGGTGCGGCGCGACCCGTTTGCCATGATTGCGTTTGCAGGCTACAACATGAGCGACTACTTTCAGCACTGGCTCAATATGGGCAAAAAGCTTGAAGCGGAGGGCGCCACTTTGCCAAAAATTTATTTAGTGAATTGGTTTCGCAAAGATGAAAATGGTAAGTTTATTTGGCCAGGCTTTGGCGAGAATATGCGCGTCTTGGCATGGATCTTGGGCCGCACTGAAAACAAGGCGGGCGCAACCGAGACCCCTCTTGGCCTATCGCCAAGTCATGTAGATTTCAATTGGAATGGTTTGGCTCTGTCGTCCGAGCAATTTAATCAATCGACCGCTGTGCGTGCCGATGATTGGCGGACCGAGCTTGATTTGCACCAAGAGCTATTCGATAAACTAGCTAACCGGTTACCAAAAGAGCTGCTCGAAATCAAAACCAAGATCGCTAATCGTTTTCAAGCATAAGCAGTTTGCTTTCAAAACCGGTTGATGTTCTCGTGATTGGCGCCGGCATTGCCGGCGCCTCGATTGCGAATGCATATCACCGCCTTGGTATCTCGGTGTGCATTGTCGATAGTGCGTCCGGACCAGGTCAGGCTACATCAGCCCATGATGGTGCAATTACCCACCCAGCGCTTGGCCGTACAGCCAGCAGGCTGCATCGTTTAGCGTTGGCTGCCTATCGGATGGTTGAGCTTGACTGTGCCAGCGCATGGGACCATCGCGGCGTTTTTGCCCTTGCCAAGATTGGGACCCCCTTTGATGAAGAGGCATTGCAAAACAAATTAACTCAATTGGGCATTACGGCTGATATTGGGCAATATATTTCGGCCGAGGATGCCCGAAAGCGTTTTGGGATTCTTCGTGCAGGCGTTTGGTTTTCTGGTGCTGGCTCTATAAATCTTGCGGCGCTATGTAATGAGCGAATTCTGTCTTGCAAGGGATTGCAGACCATTTGGTCTAGCACAATTGAACAGATTGAATTTAAAGGTGACCTCTGGCGCGCTTTGGACAAAAATGGCAGCTGTATAGCGAGAGCACAAACAGTCGTCCTTGCAAACGCCTTTGGCGCTCAAGATCTTTTGAGCCCCTTTGCTCAAACGCTTTATCTAAAGCCGGTGCGTGGTCAACTTAGCATTTTTGGAATCGATCAACAGGCCGATCTTTTAGAGCGCATCCCCAGAGTAAATTTATCGGGTGATGGTTATTGCACCCCTCCTGTTTGGAATCCTCAAACTCAATCATATCGATGGTTGGTGGGCTCGACCTATGATGAGAATCAGAGCTCCACAGAACCAAGCACTGCAAGTGATGAACATAATCGTCGGCTGGCTTTGGGACTATTAAGGCCCCAAACAATTGATTCGACCAAGCTAAGGGTTGCTGATCAATTTGTTGGGGTGCGCTGCGTAAGCAAAGACCGACTTCCGATCATAGGGACCATTCCGGGTCTACCAAATCTATATATAGCCACCGCTCTTGGCTCAAGAGGATTGCTTTGGTCAACGCTTGCGTCTGCCGTTATTCCGGCCCTCTCTCATTCTGCCGACTTTGCTTTAGAGCGACTTGCACGCTTTGGTTTGGATTCTGAATCACTTGCAGTCTTATCGCCCGCCCGTTTTTTGGCGGGCGCTTTAGCCTCAAATTCAAAACCAATTTTCCCCTTGGGATCTAAGGCTAGATAAGCCTTAAAGCCGCGCCCGGTGCGATTGGATTTGAAGTTGGTTAAAAGATCAGTTTTGCCCTCTTTTAAGAGTTTTCTAATTTGATCCGAGGATATTTCTTGCTGTAAGACGACTTTGCCAGTTTTAAAGTCACAGGTTTTGGCAGGCCCCGTATTGTGTTCGCAAATATAGCGCATGCCGTCCTCGTAGACCGCGCCAGAACATTTTGGACAGGCCCCCAGCGCTTCTTTGCCGGTGAAGTCGACTGCTTCCTCATCCTCTCCCCCTGAGTTACCAAAATCAAACTCGAGCTTAAAGCCTGCATTGGGATAATCGGCATCATCAGCCGGTATTTCAGTCAGACGAATAATTGCCGCAAAGGGCCTGCCCATTTTGCTGCGAAAGCCCTGTAGGGGCCCGATGGTTTTTTCTTTAAGTAAAGATTCAACTTCTTCATATTCAAATGCTCGGCCGCCTGGGGTTTTGCTAATCGTAAAGCCGCAGGATTCGCAGGCAAAACGTCGATAGTTTTCTTTCACGGCCTTGCCACAATGTGGGCAGGGGGTTTTTAAGGTTGCATAGTCGCCTGGAATGGTGTCGCTATTAAATTCTTTTGCGCGCTTCACAATTTTTTGTGTCATTTGCGCAATTTCTTGCATGAAGGTGTTGCGATCAAGCTTGCCTTCTTCAATGAGCGCTAGTTTGTGTTCCCAAGTTCCAGTGAGGTCAGGCTGGGTGAGCTCAGCAACGTCTAGACCGCGCAAAAGAGTCATCAATTGAAAGGCTTTTGCGGTCGGTATTAATTCGCGGGCTTCACGAACGATGTACTTTTCTGCCAACAGACCTTCGATGATTGCAGCGCGAGTCGCGGGGGTCCCAAGACCCTTTTCAGCCATTGCTTCCCGCATTTCGTCATCATCGACCCACTTCCCCGCGCTCTCCATGGCCGACAACAAAGTTGCTTCGCTGTAGCGCGCTGGGGGCTTTGTTTTTAAGGGGACCAGCTCAACGGTTTCGTTTTGAACGGATTCATTTTTCTGGACGGGCACCAGCTCATCGTCTGCTTGAGACGATTTTCCATAAACAGCTAGCCAGCCAGGCTCAACCAATATGCGGCCCTCGGTTTTAAATTGATGACCCGATACTTCGGTGATGCGAGTGGTGACTCGGTATTCAGCGGCAGGATAAAACACCGCCAAAAATCGCCGAACTACTAGGTCATAGAGCTTTTGTTCGGGCTCGCTTAAATTTTTAGGCGCCTCCAGTGTGGGGATGATGGCAAAGTGATCGGATATTTTGCTGTTGTCAAAAATCCGCTTATTAGGTTTGACCCATGATTTTTTACCATCGCCTTTGAGGATGGCGGCTGCAAACGGCTGGTACTCTTTAGCGTTTTCACCAAGTAGCTCAATGGTTTTTTGAACGGTATCTAAATAGTCTTCTGGCAGAGCACGCGCATCTGTTCTTGGATAGGTTAGGACCTTATGACGTTCATAGAGGGCTTGCGCAAGGCCCAAGGTATTTTTGGCTGAGAAGCCAAAGCGGGCATTTGCCTCGCGTTGCAAGCTAGTGAGGTCAAAAAGTTGGGGCGCCAGCTGGGTTGCGGGCTTTGACTCCTCAGACACGCTACCCTTTTTTCCCCGACAGGCGGCCACAATACTATTGGCTGCAGCCTCGCTCCAGAGGCGATTTTCTCGCGCGTCAGGGTCTGTGGGGTCTTTTTTAAAATCTGGATTGATCCAGCGTCCCTCATAAACCCCCGCCGAGGCAATAAACTCAGCGCGCACCTCCCAGTAGTCTTTGGAGACAAACTTGCGAATTTGTTCTTCGCGTTGGACCACAATCGACAGGGTTGGTGTTTGAACCCGTCCGACCGTTGTCAGAAAAAATCCACCACTCTTGCTGTTGAATGCGGTCATCGCACGGGTGCCATTAATACCCACCAACCAATCGGCCTCTGATCGGCAACGCGCTGCATCGGCAAGAGGAATTAACTCATCGTCCGAGCGCAGTTTATTAAAGCCCTCCCGAATTGCAGCGGGCGTCATCGATTGCAGCCATAGGCGCTCAATTTTTTGCGGGGCTTTGGCGTGCTGAGTAATCAGACGAAAGATCAGTTCGCCTTCGCGGCCCGCATCGCAGGCATTAATAATCCGATCCACGTCTTTACGTTTAATAAGTTTTTGTAAGACCTTCAGGCGAGATTCGGTTTTCGCAATCGGCCGCAGATCAAAATGTGGCGGAATGACGGGCAGGTTAGCAAAAGACCATTTACCCCGTTTGACTTCATATTCGTCAGGGGCAGCAATTTCAAGAAGATGTCCGACAGCCGATGAGATCAAAAACGAATCATTCTCAAAATACTCGTCATGCTTGGTAAAGCCACCCAGAGCCTTAGCAATGTCGTTTGCTACCGATGGTTTTTCAGCAATGATGAGCGCTTTTGGGTGCTCAATGACTAAATTTTTTTTGCTGGTTGACTTTGTACTGGTTGCCACACTATGCCTAATTAAGATAAGTTTGCCGCGTTCTTTTATGGACCAAAAGGAAGACTAATTTAAACGGTTTTTTAAAAGGACCTGCCTTCACCCCTTTTTTATTATTAGCCCAGGTCTTTGTAAAAAGTCAAACAAGCCCCGGGACCAATAGCTACAATTAATAATAAAATTCTTTAAATTCAAGGACTTATATTTATTTATGCTCAATGAAAACGGATGTTGGGTAATTCATCAAGCACATCCTGAGTGCTCCTAACTAATTTCGCCCCCTCCTGAATCAGTTGGTGCGACCCTTCAAAAAGGGGTGATGTAATTGACCCAGGTAAAACGAACACCTCTCTTCCCAGCGAGCTTGCTAAATAGGCCGTAATTAGGGACCCGGATTTCTGAGCGGCCTCAATCACCACAACCCCCAAAGAGAGGGCGGCGATGATTCGATTGCGCCTAGGAAAATGAAAGCCCTTTGGGCTAGTTCCAGGGGGGTATTCGGAGAGTAGCAGACCCTGCAGCGCAATGTGGGTTGCCAATTCGCGATGTTCGGGCGGATAGGTCCGGTCAAGTCCATTACCGCATACCGCAATGGTCTTACAGTCCGCCCCGATGTTCAAAATGCTCCGGTGGGCGGCACCATCAATCCCGTAAGCCATCCCAGAAATAATGTGATAACCGGCAAGGCCCAGTGCGCTAGAAAAGTGCTGCGCCAATAGGAGCCCTGAGGGCGAGGCCTTGCGTGCCCCCACTATTGCTAGCATGGGCTGTGTCAATAACCGAATGTTCCCAATATAAAAAAGTCTTTTTGGCGGATCGCTAAGATCTAGTAAGCGTTTTGGGTAATGCCGACACTCTTGCGTGATCGATTGAATTTGAAAATCGGCAGTTGATTGGAATTGCTTGGGCATTCCTAATTGTTACGAGAGTAAAAAAGCCGCACTAGAGGGCTAGGCGGATTAGTTTGTACGATAATTAAGATATGGCCGTCTTACCGATCCTTCATTATCCCGACCCTCGCTTACATAAGCTTGCTAAGCCGGTAGCTGTTGTGGATGAGCGAATCCAAACCATTGTCGCGAATATGGCACAAACCATGTATGAGGCCCCAGGGATTGGACTTGCGGCTACCCAGGTCGATATTCATGAGCGCATCATTGTGATCGATACTTCCGAGGAGCGCGACCAATTAATGGTGTTTATTAATCCAGAAGTGGTGTGGGCTAGCCCTGAAACGAAATCATGGCGCGAGGGGTGCTTGTCCGTCCCTGAATTTTTTGATGAGGTAGAGCGCCCTGAGCGAATTCGAGTGAAGGCCTTAAATCAAGATGGCAAAGCATTTGAGCTCGAGGCGGATGGTTTGCTGGCAGTTTGTTTGCAACACGAAATGGATCACTTGCAAGGCAAAGTATTTGTTGAGTATTTGTCACCCCTAAAGCAGAGCCGGATTTCAGCAAAACTTAAAAAGCGGGCAAAAGAAATGGTTGGTCTTCGCTAAGCGAGACATCATGAAAATTATTTTTGCAGGCACCCCAGAATTTGCTGCCACTGCATTAGCCGCGATACTTTTAGCGGGTCACGAGGTGGTGGCTGTTCTAACGCAGCCGGATCGCCCTGCGGGACGCGGTTTGCACTTACAAGAAAGTCCAGTCAAGCGACTTGCGAAGGCTAACCATATTCCGGTATTGCAACCACAAAGCTTACATTTGCAAAATAAGGATGAGAAACAGTCAGAGGAGGCCAAGCAGACTCTGGACGCATTAGACCAGATGGATTTTGAAGTAATGGTGGTGGTTGCCTACGGCCTTATTTTGCCAGCGGCATTCTTAGAGATGGCAAAGCGCCCCGGTCGCAGGGGCTGTTTTAACATCCACGCTTCACTATTGCCGCGTTGGCGCGGCGCCGCCCCAATTCAGCGAGCGATTGAGGCCGGCGACACCAAGACTGGAGTGGCCATTATGGAAATGGAGCCCGGCTTAGATACAGGCCCTGTCTTAATCGATGAGGCATTGTTCATTGCAAATGACGATACCACCCAAACACTCCACGACCGCTTAGCGCACTTGGGCGGTGAGTTGATTGTTAAGGCCTTGAAATTGATTGCCGATACCCCCAACTTGATATTGCATCCGCAGGATCCAAACACGGTGACGTATGCCCATAAGATTCTAAAAAGCGAGGCAAAACTCGATTGGGTAAACACTGCTGAGTTGATTGATCGCAAGGTGCGCGCACTCAATCCAGCGCCTGGTGCAAGCACAGAGCTCGATGGTGAACTTGTGAAAGTGTGGTTAAGCCGTGTTCCAAGCGCGGTAAGCAATCCACGCAATGCAAGCCCCGGCATGATTTTAGGTGCAAGCGAGGAGGGTGTTTTGGTTCAGTGCGGGGATCGCCCGATTGAGCTTCTTGAGATGCAAAATGCAGGGGGCAAAAAAATGACGGGGCGGCAGTGGTTCTTAGGAAGACCCACCGATAAGATATGCTGTTTTTCATAAGAAGATTTGAGGGGATTTCAAACTAGATCGTTTGAAAATAATGGAGATAAGGCGATGTTTAATTTAGTCAAAACAGCGATTTTGATGGCTGCGATCACCGCTTTATTTATTGTGATTGGCGGCATGATTGGAGGGCGAGAGGGCGTAATAATGGCCCTACTCTTTGCCTTGGCCATGAACTTCTTTAGTTACTGGTATTCCGATCAATTGGTGTTGCGCATGACCAATGCACAACAGGTTGATGAACATTCGGCGCCTCAGTTTTATGCCATGGTTCAAGAGTTGGCAGCACAGGCCCAACTACCAATGCCTAAAGTGTATTTAATCCATGAAGACTCGCCTAATGCATTTGCAACGGGCCGCAATCCTGAACATGCTGCGGTTGCTGCCACAACCGGCATCATGCGTATTTTGTCGAACCGCGAGTTGCGAGGGGTAATGGCCCATGAGTTGGCACATGTAAAGCACCGCGATATTTTGATATCAACCATTGCTGCAACGATGGCGGGTGCTATTTCAGCGATTGCGAACATGGCGCTCTTATTTGGAAATCGTCAATCGGATGGTCGTTCTGGTAATCCGATTGCTGGCCTACTGGTTGCCCTATTGGCTCCAATGGCCGCTGGATTAATTCAGATGAGCATCTCACGCGCTCGTGAGTACGAGGCCGATCGGGGCGGTGCGGAGATTGCCCAGGACCCAGAGGCACTTGCATCCGCTTTAGAAAAGATTCATCGCTATGCGAAGGGTATTCCATTTAATGCGGTAGAGAATCATCCGGAGACCGCACAAATGATGATCATGAACCCGCTGACTGCCTCGGGAATTTCTCAATTATTTTCCACTCACCCCGCGACCGAAGACCGCGTGTATCGTCTGATGGAAATGGCACGAACAGGAAGCTATCCTGCCTAAGATCCCCAATGATGCTGGGGTTGCTAAACGCAGCGCCCCCTTGGCTCAGCTCATGCTTGAGACAAAAAAAGTTTTGATGCAAGTTGTGCACGAGGGGCGCTCTTTAACTACATTATTCGATGGATTGAATGAAGCAGAGCGGCCCGCAATCCAAAGCCTGACCTATGCGACCTTACGCGAGTGGAATTACGCCCAAGCGCTTATTTCTGACTATGTAAGCAAAAAACCAAGCAAGGAGCTTGATGCGCTCCTCACGGTTACGGTAATGCTGATCAAGAGTCAGGGGCGTACTCAAAACCAATACGCCATACCAACTATTGTCAATGAGGCAGTGAAGGCAGCCGGGATGTCGCCCAAGACAAAGCATGCCCAAGGGCTAATCAACGCCGTATTGCGCAAAGTTGCCACTGCGGCGCAAAACGATAGTGCCCCGAAAAGTCAGTTTGGACTTCCTTATCCAGATTGGTGGTTAACCCGAATTCAGAAAACATACCCAGGTCAGTGGGAGAGTATTTGTGGCCATCAACAAACGTCACCCCCGCTCACCTTGCGGGTCAATCAAATGATCAATACGCGCGCTGATTACGGCGCGAAGTTAGAGGACTCCGGCATTACCTACCGAACAATTTCTGGGCTCGCTGGTATTCCATTGGAGAGCGCATTGATGATAGATACGCCCCTACCCGTTTCCCAGCTACCCGAGTTTATGAACGGGGCTGTATCGGTTCAGGACGCGGGAGCTCAGCTTGCTCCAGCCCTATTGCGCCCACAGAAAGGCGAGCGAATTTTAGATGCGTGTGCTGCACCCGGAGGAAAGACCGCGCATCTTTTGGAGATAATGCTTGCCCAGCCTGCAGAATTAATAGCGCTTGAGATCGATGCAGAGCGCACAAAGAAAATTGTGAATACGCTTACTCGACTTCGGCTTCTCAACGACCAAGTACAGGTAATTACAGGCGACGCTAGTCGGCAGGATTGGTGGAATGGCCATTTATTTGACAAGATCCTTTTAGATGTTCCTTGTTCCGCATCTGGAATTGTGCGGCGCCATCCCGACATTGTCTTTTTAAGGAGATCGCAGGATGTCGCACGTTTGGTTGAGACCCAACGGGCCATTCTTGAGAATGCCTGGACGATGCTAAAGAACGGCGGCACATTGCTGTATTTAACCTGCTCTATTTTTCCTGAAGAGGGTGAAGAACAAATCGCTCGGTTTGTGAAAGACCATGCGAATGCTTTACGATTAGAGGCGCCGGGCCAGTTAATGCCAAGCGAGTATCACGATGGATTTTTTTATGGCTTATTAAAAAAGCATCAACCATGACCACTTTTTTACGACATTCTTTGTGGGGACTGGCTTGCCTTATCTCGGTGTGCATGACCGATC
>JACCED011547399.1_pt1 | contig 13579 bp, 13 predicted proteins | sample 7455021 | NCBI WGS metagenome assembly JACCED01 (sample SAMN15323456, study PRJNA562643) | freshwater metagenome | isolation source: river surface water | place: USA:Blue River Watershed | collected 2017-08-19 | reverse complement strand
TGTTGTACTTCCGATTGAACTTGGTGTTCCTCCATAACAAATTGTTTCTCCGTTAGAACTTATTGTTCCTGAACTAAATTGACTTCTTACAGTTACAGTCCAAGTACCAGAGGATACTACAGGAGTTGTGTTACATGTATTGTCTTTTGCATATCTTCTATAACTTGTTGTTGTAGTTAAACCTGTTGGTGGAGTATAAGTGGCTGCTGTTGCTCCTGTAATTGGAGAGGTATAACCATCTGCAGATGAGCGCCATGAGTACGTTATTGCCCCATCTCCTCCACTTGCCAATGTTGTACTGCCGATTATACTTGGTGTTCCTCCGTAACAAATTGTTTGTCCTGTTGAACTAATAGTACCTGAAATAAAAGCTGCTCTAACACTAACTGCAAAAGTGCGAGCTAAACTTGTACCACATGAATTTCCTGCAGTAACAGAAATATTTCCATTTTGTCCAGCGTTACCTGTTGTTACTGTTATTGACGTTGTTCCAGCACCAGCAGTAATAGTCCAACCTACTGGAACAGACCAATTATAAGTTGTAGCCCCATTAACAGCATTTATAGAATAAATTTGATTGGTAGTTGAAGGACATTGAATTGCCGTACCAGAAATATTACCTGGCTGGGCGGGTGTTGATAAAGTAACTTGAGTTATAGTAGTTGAATTTCCGGAAGTTGTACACCCAGTTTTAAGTGCTCGTACCCTGTAATAATATGTAACTCCGGAAGTTAAACCTGTAACATTGAAAGAAGTAACATTACCAACACTTCTTGCATTATATCCTGATACAAAAGAAGTAAAAGAGGAACTTGTAGATACATCTAATAAATAACCCGTTGGACTATTCGTAGAGGCATTCCAATTAGCAGTAAAACCATTGCATGTTACAGCTGATGCCGAGAGAACAACTGGCACAGAAGGATTAACACAAGAAACACATGCACCGGCATCTTTAAAATCCCAAGTTCCAGGCCCTGTATTAGAGCAATAGCCTTTATGCGTATACAACCTACCTCCCGAAGTTACAGTTGTTCCTCCATAAGGAGTACCACAATAAGAACCTGGGCCAATCCACATTCCTGTTGTCCAAGTTGTGTAATTATTACATGATTGCCCATAAATTTTAAAATAAAATGAATTGATAAAAAAAATAATTAATATTAAAGAATTTTTTAAAGATATATTTATCATATTAAATTAATAAAATTGAAAATATTATTGAATTTTTAAATTTTTGACTAAAAGGGATAAATTTAATCTACAAAGTTAAATACTAGATATCAAAAAAATAATTTTAATTTGCACAACAAGTTTAATAACATTTTTTTGTTTATAAAAATTTTAACTAAACAATAATAAAAGGAATATTAAATTAAAAATTATTTTAATAAATAATATTCTTATTTTCAAACACTTAAAGTGAACAAACAAAAATGTTAAAATATAGATTTAATATAATTTTAACATAAAATTAAGCTGAATTAAAATTTATATTTTTTAAAAAAAGTTAAATAAAGTATTGGATTCGAATTTAAAATTAATTACCCAGCATATTGGTTATACTAAACATTGGTAAATACATAGCTACTAAAATTGTACCTACTATTAAGCCTAAAAAAATAATTAATACGGGTTCGATAATTGAGCTTAATAGTTTAGAGTTATGATCCAATTCTTCTGAGTACAAATGATTTAGCTTGCCTAACATTGGATTTATTTCGTTTACTTCCTCCCCTACTTTTAACATATAAATCATGCGTTTAGGAAAAATATGTTGATAGTTATTCATCGCCTCACTTAAATATTCGCCTTGTACAATTTTTGGATGTATTTCGTTTAATGCTTTTGATAAATTGTAAGACTTAGTCATATCTGCAATCATTTTTAATGAATCAACCATTGGCATTTTAGAACTTAAAAGCAACTGCATAGTTTGGGTAAATTGCGTAATAATACCTAATTGATATATTTTGCCAAAAAATGGGATTTTTAACAAAATATTTTCTTTTAAAAGATTAAACTGTAAATCCTTTTTAAAATAATTATTGATACTAAAAACTAGAACCAAAAAACTTACCAAAGCTAGTATAATCCAAGAAAAATTATTGCTTAAAAAAATAATTTGTTGAGTTAACCAAGGTAATTCTAATTTAAACTTTTTAAAAGTATCTGCAAAAGTTGGAACTACAAAACCAATCATGAACAAAACCGCCCCAAAGGCAACCATCATTACCAAAATTGGATAGGTTAATGCACTAATAATTTGTCGGCGTTGCTCGATTTTTTTAGCATAATATATTTTTAGATACTCCAAAACTAAATTTAATTTACCACTCTCCTCCCCTATTTTTACCGCCATACATTCGTATTGATCAAAAGCTCCAGTTTTAGCTAAACCCTCATTAAAACTTGCCCCCTCCACCAAAGCATCGTGAACGTTTTGATAAATTTGTTGTATTTTTTTCTTTTTAATATCCGCAGAAATCAACTCTAATGATCGTTTTAAGTTCATCCCAGAGTTCATCAAAACACTTAAATCGTTAAAAAAAGCTTCTTTTACTTTATTGCTTAAAACCGAACCAAAGCGAATTTCTTTGTTTAAAAAATCGAATGATTTTTTATCACCGCTAGCAGTTTTTGTTTGAATTTTATCAATTTTAATACTCTGCATATATTAAATTTATGTTTTCCTTTGAGTTATACTGTTTATAAAACCCCCAATTGTAATCTTGATTTTTAACTCTAAAAGCTAAATTAAACGAATTTAATTTTTCGATTTCCTCCTCTTCATTATCAATAGTTATTTTTATGTTTTGCGCTAAAATTTTTTGTTTTTGAAAATCCTGACTAAAAACTAAAAAAGAATCCTCGATAAATATAAACGATTCACTATTATCGTTAGAGATCATAATTTTATCATACTGATACCTAAAATAATCAGCTTGAGCAATAGTGCTTTGTAACTCGGCATATACATTTATTAATTCTTGATTTTGTTGATTTACATTTTGCTCGGTATTTAAAAATGATTGAAAACTAAAAACCATATAAGTTGCACTACCAATAATTATAGCACTAACTCCCATAACTACCAGCAACTCTATTACAGTAAAAGCTTTTAATTTATTCATGATTTATTGGATTTATTTTTATGAATCGTACCCATTTATCAATGTATTGTTTAGATTCCTGATGCTCTGCAATAAAATCAACTTTTAAATAATTATTTTGGGCATAATACTCTTGATTTTCTATTGTAACAACTATTCCGTTTTGAGTAATTGTTTTATCAAAAGATAAGTTATAAAAATAATTTTGTTGAATTGCAGTATCAATTATTTCCAAAGCTTTTAATTTTTCCATAGATACATCCGGCTGTAAAATTGGCGTTAAAACCGAAAAAGTTAGAGTAATTAACAATCCCAACAATGCCATAGCCACCATAACTTCGGCTAAGGTTGTAGATTTTAATTTTACAAAAAGCTTATTCCCAATCGATGATTTGATGTTTTCCATTTTGATTAAAAGGTATATTTATCAATTGTTTATCTTTTTTGGATACTAAAATACTACAATCCATTAATAAATTTTCGTACACAGAGGAATTGGTTTTTAGATACAATTTATTTGCATAAACATTTCCAAAGACTTTACCTGATAATTGCAACAATGAACTAGAATAAACCTGACCGATTATTAAAGAATTGTTATGTAATTTTACTATGGATGGATTGTTAGCCGAATTATTTTGTCCAATTAAAAAAATACCACCCAGTATTTTTGAACCAGATTGAATATTTATTTCCTGACTGTTTTCGGAATACGTTTTAATAAAAATATATGAAGGATATTGAAGATTTACATTTTCGTTAATTTCGACTTTTTGGATTGCAAACAATTGCAACTCACCCTTAAATCCAGATTCAACCTCAATTTCATTTGCTATAAAAACCTGTCCGCTTGTATTAAAATAACTAGAAATATAAATATTTCCTTTGCTATAAACCACCCATTTACCAATAAGTTTTTTTTGAAAAAAATCAGAATCATCCATTAACAACAAACCTAATTTTCCTTTAGAAATAAAACAAGTATCCGAAGCAACAGAAGCTATAGATACAACAGTATCAAATAAATTAATATTAATAGATTGCAACAAAAAATCCAAACGATCATTTAATTTTTGATGCACAAGAGGGAACTCATCAGATATTTTTTGGTTACCTTCTAAAAATTTAGTTCCTGTATAAGATTTCCCCTCAATATAAGCTCGCTCGAATCCTTTATCCGACAAATACACATTTCCTTGTAAATTTACTTCTCCAACCATTTTTAAGGAAGAATTGGAATTTGCCAGATGTAGGGCCGTAGAATCATAATCCCCAACAAAAGCCGAGATATAATCTTTATAATGCGTAAATTGCCCTAAAGAAACTTTAAAAGAAATAATATCAAAAACACCATAAGGTTTTTTAGTTAAAAAAATAGAATCCCCCGAATTATATACACTTGTAACAAAAGGAATTTCGGATAGCTCCGCTTGATAATAATTAACTATACCTTCACTATCATTTAATAGTTGAGCTAATTTAATTTTAGCAAAATCCTGATGATTTTTAACATTAAAATAAACACTCCATAATACAAAAGCAGAAACCAAAGCAGACACTAAAACCATTGCCATTAATGTAAAATACAACGCACTCGATTTTGCTTTTTTAAAAATCATTGTATTTAAAACTATTTAGTTTTTTCTTGAGGAATTTGTTTTTCTTTTGATTTTAAATTCTTTTCATTTTTTACTTTTTCTTCTTTTTTCTTTGGCTCTTCACCCTTCTTATTTTCTTTATTTTTAGTTTCATTTTTCTTTAAATTCACATCATTTGTTGGCTTATCTTTTTTAAATATAGATTTAATATCAAACTTTTTCTGCTCACCTTCACTTTTTAATTCACTTTTAGTTTTTTGCTGTTTTTTAAGCTCCTTTTCTTTAGCTTTTGCTTCTTTTTGAGCAATTTTATCTAACTTATTCTGATTTTTTAACTCAAGTTTTTCAAGCTTAATCTTTTCATTTTCAGTTTTTCTAATGATTCTTTTTTCCTTTTTACTTAAATATTTTACATTCATTTTATCTATTGAAGAATCAAAAGTAACTCCTATTTTTTTACCCTCGTCCCACTTTATAATTTTATCAATTGTTCCATCCTTTTTATACTCGTACCATTCGCCATTTTTTAAACCCATTTTAAAAACACCTTTTTCTTTTAAGTTACCTTCTTTGTAATACATACTGTATTTACCATGTAAAAGTCTACCACTATAATTACCTTGAGTGAAAAATATTTCATGATTTTTAGACCAGTAATACATTTTTTTTTCATCTAAGGATATTGTTTTACCCTCTAACATATATGCCTGATACTCTATTTTTAAATCGTTTTGATAACATACTAAATTACCATACTCCGAAGGTCTTACAGGCTTAAAACCTGTACAAGAAAACATACCTACAAATACTAAAATACCAACTAAAAATCTCATAACATTATTGTTTTTTAAAAACTCTTTTTTCTCCTTTATATTCTAAAATAGCCGAATCGGCAGTGATAGAATGAAATTTAACATCTAATTGTACTTCCTTACTTTGAACAATAACTTTAGATGCTCCTATAATAAATAATCCACGTTTATTAACTTTACCAGCATATTTTATATTAGGCCAAACAACAATTGTTTCTTTGTTATCTTTTGTATTTCCTAATACATTTGACCGATAATTATTTGAATTAGAATATTGTTTTGTATAATTCACTTTATTATCCTGAATTTTAGGCAACACAATTTCTGTTTGAAAAAATTTCGTCCCCACGTATGCATTATTTAAAAATGGGTCATCGTAATTTAAACTCAATTTATAATATTCTGAATTTTTATTCTTACTATTTAGTTCATTAAAATCATCAATTTGCAACTTATAATCATCCTCTTTAGATGGTATAATTTGATATATAACTGCAGACCAAATTAACAGCACCACAACTAATAAAACTCTTGTTAATTTTTTGTTCATTAAGCTAAATTTAAACTATTGTAAAGTGAATTTTGCTTTTTTAGTAGATTTTAAAACATTATCAGCTTTATCCCTTCGATTAATTCTCCAATAATAAACCCCAGCTGTAAAAGTTGATATATCTACAACTGTTTGATTTAAATTCACCATTCGATTTTGAAATTTAACTTGTGTAAACAAACTATCCGATGCAATAACTAAACTATCTGTAATAACACTACCAATATCATTAGGGTTAGTCCACCTAAAAGTAAAATTAGAATTTTCGGCAACTAAAATAGTATCATTTAATGGTGCTACAAAAACAATTTCTTTAGGTTTAGTTGTATCTATAAATACTTTATATGAAGATTTTAATGAAGAACTAATAGAATTCCTGGCTTCTACTACCCAAGTATATTCACCCTCTGAAGTAAAAGTATATTCGTAGGAATTTTGTGTTAAAATTATTGGAGTAATTGATACACCGTTTTTCTCCACATAAAATAAATATTCATCAGCTTTAGTTAGATTATTCCAAGAAAAATTTACTTTAAAATTAGAGGTTGCTACGTTATTTAAAGGAAGTTGATTTGTTATTTTTTGTCCAAATAAAGATTCAGAATCCAGAATATTAATATTCCGAGTTGTCCATTTTGATTCAAACTCCCGATTTACCCCCCTTATTCTCCACTGATAAAAACCTGGTGTAAAATCATATTGAAAAACAACATCAGATACAATACTATCTAAAACAAAATTAACAATACTATCAAAACTGGGTTTTACAATTTGAATTTGATATTGAGTAGCCCCATCTAATTTATCCCACCTAAAATCAACAGTTAAAATAGAATCTGTGAAATTATTAAAAGGTGAAATTATATTTACACTATCCGATTGAATATTTTTATCGAACCAAGATTTACAAGAAGTAAAACTTATAATAATAATAAAAATTGATAGTAACTGTAATGTATTTCTCATGGTACTAATTTAACCGTTTATAATTTTGAACATATATCTTTGTTTCTAAAAAAACTTTTTTATTTTGTTTATCCTCTATTAATTGAAAAGATGTTGATATTAATCTGCCCGTTGATTTTGATTTTTCGAGTGCTTGAATAGATTTTAAAATATTTTTAAAGTTACCTTGTAAATCTAAAACCATTGATTGAACCTCGAAACCATTCGTAATGTAATAATTAGGCTCATCTATACTTTTTACATTCACATTATATTTTGCAGTTATTCGTAATAACTCCTCTAATAAAACCGACTGAAACCTATCAAACTCAACATTAACCTCTCCAACAAAAAAATTAAGTTCGTTTAATTTATTTTGATTAAAAGAAATACTATCCTGAATACCTTCTACCCTATTTATTTTGATTTTATTTTCTAATAAATTTTGATATTGTATAAAAGTGGGATTAAATGATTTAAAAACCGCCAAATACAGCAATATTACAAATGCAACAAGCATAGCAATAAACTTTTGTTTAGCTGTAAATTTATTTATCATTAGTAAAACAATTTTATTTTAAATTTCCCAAAACCATCTTTTGTTAATGTATAATCTACCAATTCCGCTTTCATAACCCATTTTAAAGCCCTCAATTTTTCTAAAAAATCCTTAGAATATACACTACTTTTAGTATATCCAACAATTAAAACTTGCTTAGTTAAAAAATTTAGTTCACCATATTCTCCTTCGGTATCTAAAGGATGAATATCTAAAACACTCAACTGAATATTTGAATTCGTTTGTAAAGCAATTTGATCAGCTAAGAATGCATTTTGTAAAGTTTTAGATAAACTTAACTTATTTATAAATTCCTCACGATTTGCAATATCTTCATTTATTTGAGCTAACTGAGTAAAATAAGGTTGATAAGCTTGTAATTGTTGGTTATAATTATTGTTTTTAGATTTTAAAAAATTTAAAGAGAAAAAATTAAGTATTAACAATGAAAGTAAAGATAAAATTAAAATAATACCAATTTTTTTAATTGCGTTTTTATATAATTCCTCTTTAAATTCTATAAGCTTAATCCCTGGTACACTTTCGTAAGCAGAAACATAAAACAATACTAAACTAAATAATAACTGGATATTAGATTGAATCTCCCAATTCATAAAATGAGAAACCGAATTATTTATCTCTATAATTTTATCTTCTGGAGAAGTTGGAATTTCGAATCTTGAGACATGGATTGGAAAATTCTCCAATAAATGTTTTTGTAATTTTAAAAAAGACAAGCCAATTGTTATTCCTAAAACTCTGTTTTGTGCAATTGAAAACTCGTTATAAAAATTATCAATTACTGATTTACGAATTATATTTACATCAATACATTTATTATTGACTGTAGTGTTTTGAACGTAAAATTCTTTATTATCTATCCCATTAAATAATTCGGATACATTATACTGTTTTTGATTCGTATTTTTAGTTAGGATTCCTTTTCCATAAACTAATACAATTACTGGTAATGATTTTTGTTCTACTAAAATTTGTTTGGTTACAATCTCGAATTTTATTTCGGATTTAATTATAGAAAATAAAATACAATGAACAGCCTTTTCACCATCTGGCAAAATCTCTATTTCTAATGCAATTATTTTATTGGGAAAGATAAATTTTTCGGTTTTTCTTAAAAAATATTCCTCCATAATTTATTGATTAAAAAGTAAATTAATAAATTATTGTTGGACGAATAAAAATCGTTAATTGAGATTGGCTTTTATCTACTTCTGTATTCGAAAAAAACCATTTTATTACTGGAATACGAGCTAAAATAGGCACACCTGAATTACTTCTATCATTTCTATTTTGTTCTAAACCACCCAAAATAACCATCTCTTGGTTTTTTAAACGAATAACAGAATGAAATTCTTTTTTTTCGAATTCTGGTGGTGCCAAGTTTTGAGTTGTTCTTGTGAAGTTACTTTGCGATACCGTAACATCTATAGTTACTAAATCATCCCCAGAAACACGTGGTTTTATACTTAATGCCAAATCTGCATTTACAGGAGTATATGTTACCGTTTTAACTGTTTGTGGAGTTTGAGCACCAACAATATTTGTTTGTTCTTGACTAAAATACCTTGTTTCCCCAATACTCATTTTAGCCTCATGACCATTTAAAGTTGCTAATTTAGGAGTAGATTTTAACTTAATTGCACCTTGTGTTTCAAGGGCATTCATTTGAAAATAGAAATCGCTTCCTACATTCCCTAAATTAATCCAACCAAAAGAAGATAACGATTGCGATATACGATTTAATAAATTATCGTTTAAAGTAACATCTAAACCCGCTGTGTTACTGGTTGTTCCAACTGATGCTCCTGATTGAACCCCTTCCTGACGACCAATTTTAACCCCAGAATTGTAATTATAATTTTTTTTAACATCTACTATAAAAACTTCTATTAAAACTACTGGAACTGTTTGATCTATTAATTTAAAGAAATTTTCTAATTCGGTAATTTGAAGTTCGCTACCACTTAATAAAAAAGCATTTAATTCCTTAAATTCCTTTACTTCAACATTCTTTTTTAACTCGGCAGGTATAACTTCCATCACTAAATCAGTAGTTCGATATTGCAATCTGATTAACTTAGTATTTCTTAAATTTTCTTCTTTTCGTTCTCCAATGATATATACATTATTTATTTTTTTGTAAGTAAACTCTGATGAGTTTAATAAAAATCCTAAAACATCATCGTACTTTTGATTTGTAATATTTAACGTAATATTTTTTGTAGGCTCCTTTAATAAAAAATAATCTACACCTAACTCCATACTCAACTCTTTTATAATATCTTTTATTGGAAAATCAATTGCCGAAAAACTTACTAGTGAATCTTTAGAAACCTGAATACCAAGCTTCCCTGGCTCTGCATTTGAAGTTGTTTTATTGGAAGAAGTTTTTTGGTTGTTTTTATTAGCTAACTTAGAATCGTTACTTAATATTTTAGAATCTTCGGATTTTTGACTAGAAATAAAATAATATTCATTAGAAATTTTGCGCCAGATTTTATCATGAGACAAACGCTCTATTACTGCTGGTATACTTTGATTTACAATTGTCATTGTAACCAATTCGTTATGTATTTCGGGAGCTAAACCAATATTTATTTGTGATAATTTGGATAATAATCGCACTACATTATATAATGTATCATTTACTAAATCTGCATTCACTAAACTATCATTTACATTGTATCTTAAATCGATAACTTTTGGTTTTTTTGTATTCAATTCTACTTTTGGTAGCTCAATTTTCCTAAATGCCATTATATCTCCCGTCCAATCAATTGTTAACTTATGTTCCTTGCATAAAAAAACAAAAACATCCATTACAGTAGCCCCTGTAAAATTATAGGAAGGCGACGCATTTAAAGTAGGATCTACACTTACATTTAAATTATGTTCTTGTGCTATAGCACGGACTATTTCCTGAATAGTGTAGTTATTTACCGAAATATCCACTGGTTGATTTAAGCCTTTAATTCTTTTTGAAGCATTAACCAACTCCTTTTTTATTTCCTCAACACGATTTTTTTCGTTTAAATCCTCTACATCCTTTTGAGCAAAAGAAAATGAAGAAAACCCAATTAAAATAAATACTAAAATTTTTACACTTAAATTATACATCCATCATTAGCGAATAAACTTCATCGGAAGAAGTTAATCCATTTTTTAACAAATTAAAAGCATTTGAAGACAATGAACTTACACCTTTATCTTCTAAAATTTTCCGAACGTCAAAATTACCAATTTTTATCAATTCTCCTAACTCTTGATCAAAACTAATCACCTCATATACCGCACATCTGCCTTTATACCCAGTATAATGGCACTTATCGCAACCTACAGGCACATAAACTTTTTCGATTTTTTGAGGTAAAACGAAAGTTTTAGGTAACATATCTGATTTAAAATCCTGTTGTTTTTTACAATTTGTACATAATTTACGAACTAATCTTTGTGCAACACTTGTATTAATTGTACTTGCCAATAAAAAAGGAGGAACACCCATATCAATTAACCTAGAAATAGTACCCCAAGCAGAATTAGTATGAATAGTAGAAAGCACTAAATGTCCTGTTAAAGAAGCTCTAATAGCCATATTTGCCGTCTCTCCATCCCTAATTTCACCCAACATGATAATGTCTGGATCTTGTCGTAAAAATGTTCGGAGAGCTCGCGCAAAAGTTAAACCAACCTCTTCTTTTAACTGCACTTGATTAACCCCTTCTAAAGTATATTCGATTGGATCCTCAATAGTAACTATATTGGTATCTTTTTTATTCAATAATTTTAAAGTCGCGTATAATGTAGTTGTTTTTCCGCTACCTGTTGGACCGCTTATTAAAATTATACCATTAGGTTTTTTAATCCCCTCTAAATAATTTAATAACTGATTATCCTCAAAGCCAAGTTGTTTGATATCAACATCTATTGAGTTATTATTTAGTAAACGCATTACAACTTTTTCACCATGTAAAGTAGGTAAAACCGAAACTCTAATATCTAACTTGTCCTTTCCTATTTTATGTAAAATTCTACCATCCTGTGGCAATCTTTTTTCGGCAATATCTAGATTGGATTTTATTTTAATTTTATTAATAAAAGAAGGATAATCCTCTTTAAAAATAATATAGCGTTCAATTAGCTTTCCATCAATCCTATATCTAACCCTGCAATCATCCTCATACGATTCGATATGAATATCGGAACTATTAATATTTTTAGCTTCGTTAATTAAATCATCTAAAAAATTTACTGTATTATTTGCAGAAATTACTTTGTTTTGACCTTCCTCTTTTTTGTAAAATTTATTTAATAATGGTACAATATTTTCACGCGAAACAATTGTGAACTCTATTTTTTTATCATGAATTATCTCTAATTCCTCTCTCAAATCTTCATTTAACTCTGTAGAATAGAAATGTAAAACGTCATCAGTAACCTTGTATGGAACTAATAAAAAATCCCAAGCTAAATTACTTGAAATTATAGAGGTTGTATTTTTATCTAAATCAGTTAACATTAAAAACCACTAAAATAAAATGAAACAATATTGTATAAAAAGAAATTAAACCTGCCAAAGGAATTGTTTCGCCGTTATACCAAAAATATTTTTTAAAAATTTTATGTGCCAATAAACTAAAAATTAAAGCCGACACAAAAAATATATTAAATGATTTAAAAGGTAACAGTGGTGTTAATGCAAAAAAAATCAAAACATCTCCTAAGCCAATAAAATTATAAGCAGATTTTAAAGTTATTTTTTTTAGTTTAATCCAACTGTAAACCCAAACAATCAACAACAATAATAATATGTAAATAAAATTTAAAATATAATTTTTATTTAGCACATTAAAATTAGCTAAAATTAAAAGTATTAAAAATAGAACAGGAAACATAAACCACCAAACTGCACGATATTTAATATCTTGATAAAAGATTACACTTAAAACAACATATAAAATAAAAATACTCACTTAATTAATCTTCTGTTCTTACGGATAATTTACCATCCTCATTAATTACAACAACCGAAAACTGTCCATCCCCATCAAAATCAACTACAGCAGTAGCTTTTGCAATAAAAGAAGTATTATTTGCCATTTCAATTTCGTAATTAAATCTAGAAGTACCACCCTCGGTTTCTAATTTTGGAGGAGTAAAATTTAATTCTTTTAAGTCGTTAGCATATTTAAATTTACCCGCTCTATAACCCATTTGTTTATCCTTGATTGTTTTTAAATTTATGTTAGCCTCCTGCATTGCCGCATCTACACCAACATCACTAAGCATAGGTAAAGCCAACAAAACCAAAACACCAATTACAGCCAAAACTATCAATAACTCTGTTAAAGTAAATGCTCTTACCTTTTGAAAAACAAAATTTTTTTTCATCTTTAAATAATATTTTATTGTTTAATTATTAATGATAAAATAAAAAAAAACTTCTTATTATCATTAAATAAAATTTTTAAATCCTTGAAAATTGTGTTTTAGACTATAATTTTTAGATATACTCCTACTACTATTTTCAAAGTTAATCACAAAGATAAAACCTTATCTTTAGTTATGAATAAATAATTTAAGAATAAATCAAATTTAGTGCGAATAATTTTTTGCTTAATATTTAGAGCTCTTAGTGTGATCATAATCTTAATTTGGAATAACTTGACTTGATTTTTATTATATAAATAAAAAAAAGCTGCCTGGAATGGACAGCTTTTTTAGTTTTATGATTTATCGATATTAAATCTGAGCAGATTTAACTGTTTTGATAATTCTAGCAGCAATTTTGTATGGATCACCGTTAGATGCAGGTCTTCTGTCTTCTAACCAACCTTTCCAACCTTTTTGTACAGTGATTAAAGGAATACGAATAGACGCACCTCTATCAGAAATACCGTAAGAGAAATCGTTGATTGAAGCAGTTTCGTGCTTACCAGTTAAACGTTGCTCGTTGTGTGCACCGTAAACAGCGATATGTTCTT
>JACCED010284822.1_pt1 | contig 13590 bp, 11 predicted proteins | sample 7455021 | NCBI WGS metagenome assembly JACCED01 (sample SAMN15323456, study PRJNA562643) | freshwater metagenome | isolation source: river surface water | place: USA:Blue River Watershed | collected 2017-08-19 | reverse complement strand
TGGCCGGCCCATTGGCCAAAACCAGGGCGTGCAATTCCCCATCGCCAAAGCCTATGCCCAGATGCGCGCTGCCGAGGCGCTGATCCAGAAAGGCTTGGAAAAATTCGAGTCTGGCCAGCCCTGCGGCGAGGAAGCCAATATGGGCAAGATGCTCGGCGCTGATGCCGCCTGGGCCGCGGCGGAGGCCTGCGTGCAAACCCATGGCGGCTTTGGCTTCGCCGAGGAATATGATGTGGAACGCAAGTTCCGCGAGGCACGGCTTTATCAAGTGGCGCCCATCAGCACCAATCTGGTGTTGAGCTATATTGGTGAGCATGTGCTCGGCATGCCGCGGTCCTACTGATGGCATCCCAGCCGCTGAAGGGCCTGTTCGTCGTTTCGATGGAACAGGCCGTGGCCGCGCCCTATTGCGCTTCGCGTCTTGCGGATGCGGGGGCGCGCGTCATCAAGATTGAACGGCAGGAAGGCGATTTTGCCCGCGCCTATGATGCGGTGGCGAATGGACAATCCAGCTATTTCATCTGGCTCAACCGCGGCAAGGAAAGCCTTTGCCTGGATATCAAGAAGCCGGAAGACAAGGCGCTGCTGGAAAAACTGATCGCCAAGGCGGATGTCTTCATCCAGAACCTCGCGCCCGGTGCCATGGCACGTGCCGGCTTTGGTTCGGCGGAGCTTCGCGCGCGGCATCCCCGCCTGATCACCGTGGATATTTCGGGCTATGGTGAGGAAGGCGAATACGCATCCATGAAGGCCTATGACCTTCTGGTGCAAGCTGAAACCGGCCTTGCCTATGTGACGGGGCGTGCTGAAGGCCCGGGTCGCGTTGGGGTTTCCGCCTGCGACATTGCCTGCGGCATGCATGCCTATGCGGCGGTGCTGGAAGCCCTCATTGATCGTGGCATCACCGGCAAGGGTAAGGGTATTGCCGTTTCCCTGTTTGATGGCATGGCCGATTGGATGACGGTGCCGCTGCTGCAATATGAAGGCACGGGCAAGAATCCGCCGCGCATTGGCATGGCGCATCCTTCCATCTGTCCCTATGGCGCCTTCACCACCAAGGATGGCGCTGATGTGCTGATCGCCATTCAGAATGAACGTGAATGGGCTAATTTCTGCACTCATTTCCTCGATGAGCCCGATTTGCCAGAGCGTGAAGGCTTCCGTGTCAATAATGAACGTGTTGCCCATCGGCCCATGGTGGATGGGCATATCGGCAAGATGTTCGCGACGCTGACGCGCGACGAATGCGCGGCAAAACTGCGCCGTGCGAATACCGCCTTTGGCTTCATCAATGATTGCGGCGGCTTGCGCGACCATCCCGCATTGCGCCGCGTGACGGTGGAGACCGAAAAAGGCCCGATCAAAGTGGGCGCACCACCGGCCAAGCTTTCTGACGGCGCGCGCAGTCTGGGGCCGGTGCCGCGGCTTGGCGAGCATTCGGCAGCCATCCGTAGAGAATTCGGTGCTTGATTATTCTGGGATGGGCGGAGGTTAACGCGCTGCATCCTAATCTGAAAACTGGTCCAAAAAGGGGGAATATCGATGCAACGTCGTGATGTTTTGGGGATGGCCGCAGCCGCTGCCCTGGCCCCGCTGGCTCGGCCGGCTTTTGCGCAATCCTGGCCGAGCGGCCCTGGGCGCGTCGTCGTGCCATTTGCCGCTGGCGGTCCCACGGATATTCCGGCGCGCTTGCTTGCTGATGAAATGTCCAAGTTCCTGCCGTCACGTCTGGTAGTTGAAAACCGCACAGGGTCGGGCGTTGTGATCGGCACCGATCTGGTCAGTAAGGCGACCAAGGATGGGCAGACGATCCTCTATACCACCATTGCCCATGCCTGCCTGCGCGCATTGTTTGATCGTTTGCCCTTCGATCCGGTGGCTGATTTCATCCCGGCGGCTTATGTCGGCCAGATCCCGATGATCATGCTGGTGAATAAGGATTTGCCGGCACGTAACCTGCCAGAATTAGTTGACTTGCTGCGCAAGAATCCGGGCAAGTACGACTACGCGTCCAGCGGCAATGGTGGCGCGGTGCATTTGGCGAGCGAGCTTTTCCTGCATATGGCAGGCGGTTTGAAGGTGAACCACGTTCCCTTCCGCGGTTCGTCTGCTGCCATGCCGGAAGTGCTTTCCGGGCGGATTCCAATGATGCTGGATGTTGCGGCGGCTGCGCTGCCCTATATGCAACGCGGCGAATTGCGCGCCCTGGCGATCAGCACCAAGAACCGCATGCCCTATGCACGCGATTTGCCAACCTTCATCGAAGGTGGGGTCGCGGGTTATGAAGCTTATACGTGGCACATGGCGTTGCTGCCTGCTGGCACGCCGATGGCGGTGGTGCAGGCGGTGAATGCCGCCTTCAATCGCGCGCTCAAGCTTGATGCGGTAAAGGCCAAGCTGTCTGAGATGACCATGGAGGTCACAACGGACAGCACGCCGGAAAGCGCGGCAAGGTTCCTGGCCAGTGAAATGGCCAAGTGGGAACCGATTATTCGCGCGGCAGGCATCAAGCCGAATTGATCTTGCTGGGTGAGGGCGCATGCCCCACCCAATTCGCCTGAACTCACGCAAGGATACACAACATGGCCCAATTGCCCGATTCCATGACCTTTATCGACCATGGCAAGGGCGGTGGGCCAGAGGTTATGGCGCCCGCCCGCACCGCCCTGCCGCAGCCTGCCGCGGATGAAGTGCTGATCCGCGTCATGGTGACTGGCGTTAATCGGCCTGATGTCGCGCAGCGTGAAGGCAGCTATCCGCCGCCGCCCGGGGCTTCTCCTATTCTCGGGCTGGAATGCGCTGGTGAGGTTGTGGCGCTCGGCGCCGCTGTGACCCGTTACCGCATTGGGGACCGGGTTTGCGCGCTGACCAATGGTGGCGCCTATGCCGAATATTGCACCGCCCCCGAAGCGCAGACCTTACCTTGGCCCAAGGGCTTTGACGCGCTGCGTGCGGCGGCGCTGCCGGAAACCTATTTCACCGTTTGGGCGAACCTGTTCGGTCATGGGCGGCTGGCCGCTGGGGAGACCGTGCTGATCCATGGCGGCACGTCGGGCATTGGGGTGACCGCCATCCAATTGGCCAAGGCATTTGGGGCGCGGGTCTTTGCCACGGCAGGCAGTGCCGAAAAATGCACCGCCTGCCTGGAATTGGGCGCTGATGCCGCGATCAATTACCGTACGCAGGATTTCGCCGAAGAGGTGAAACGCCTGACGGACGGCAAGGGCGTTGATGTCGTGCTCGATATGGTCGGGGCCGATTATCTGGGGCGTAATCTGCGAAGCCTGGCGCGTGATGGTCGATTGGTGATCATTGCCTTCCTGGGCGGCTTCAAGACGGAAGCCGATCTGCGCCCGATCATGGTGAAGCGCCTGACCGTGACCGGCAGCACCATGCGCCCGCGCACCACGGCCGAGAAGGGAGAGATCGCGGCAGCGCTTGCCAGCAAGGTCTGGCCGCTGCTGGAGGCTGGCCGTGCGGGGCCAATGATTTTCCAAACCTTTCCCTTGGCGGAAGCCGTGGCGGCGCATCGCTTGATGGAAAGCAGCGCCCATATTGGGAAGATCATGTTGCAGGTCGCCCCTTAAAGGGCATTCAGCTGCGGCATTTTGGCCCCGTTTAGGCACGGCACTACGCCACGGCCAGGCAGCTGCTTTCCCCCCTTCGGGCAGTTATTTTCCTCTTTTGAAGGAAATGGGCTTGAATGCGCCTTGCGGGATTCGCCAGCCAGGCGAAGTTCAGCATGGCCAATGGGGTGAGGAGCGCCAAAACGCGATGAGGGGATCGCTGCATCATCTGTTGATCGCCATTTTGCTCTTTGGTGGCGCTTGGCCCGTCACAAAGGCAGCGCTTTCGGATGCCTGCCCCATGTGGTTTGGCTTTGGACGCGCGGCGCTGGCAGCACTGGCAGCGTCGCTGTTGCTTCTGGTCCTTGGGCGTTTTCACCGGCCGAAGCGAGAGGACCTGGCCACTGTTTTGGCTGTCGGCACTCTGCAATTGGGCGGTTTTTTCGTGCTTGCCCATGCCGCCGTTGAGCTGGTGGAAGCGGGCCGGACCGCTATCATCTCCGCCGTGGTGACTTATTGGCTCATTCCAATGTCCATGCTGGTGATGGGTGAGAAGGTCTCTGCGCGGCGTTGGCTGGCCGCGCTGTTGGGGCTTGCGGGCATATTGGTGCTGGCAGGCCCCTGGGCGGTGGATTGGTCCGCGCCGGGACAATTGGCCGGCCATGCGATGCTGATCATGGCTGCCTTGTTATGGAGTATCGCCATCATCGTGACGCGGCGCTTTCCGCCCAAATCGCCGATGTTTGATTTGTTGCCTTGGGCATTTTCGATTGGTGCCCTGGTCATCCTGCCCTTTGCACTGGCAAGTCAAAAGGCGATGACCATAGGCCCCGCAGCCTGGCCTTACATGCTCTATATCGGGCTGATTGTGGCCCCGATCGGAACCTGGTGCGTGTTGGAGGTCGGGCGTCGCCTACCAGGTGCAGTGGCTTCGGTTGCATTTCTGCTGGTGCCGGCCTTTGGGGTTTTCGTCTCCACCCTCTGGCTGGGTGAGGCATTTGGCTGGGATATGATGTGCGGCAGCGCGCTTATTGTGGGCTCGGTTATTCTGGCGGCGGCGGAATAGATGCAACTCCATTACGTAGAAGCGGGTGAAGGCAAGCCCCTGATCCTGCTGCATGGTCTCTTTGGGGCTGCGCGTAACTGGGGCGCGATCCAGAAGGCATTGGCACCCCATTACCGCGTTAGTGCCATGGATCTCCGCAATCACGGGGCTTCTCCCCATGCAGATGGCATGGGGTATGCCGCACAGGCGGCGGATGTTGCTGAAACCATGACCATGCTTGGGGTTCAATCAGCGGCCATCCTCGGCCATTCCATGGGCGGGAAGGTTGCCATGATGCTGGCGCTGACCGAACCGGCGCGTGTGGAACGCTTGATTGTCGCGGATATCGCCCCGCGCCCTTACCCGCCAGGCCTGCGTCCCACTGTTGCGGCAATGCAGGCGATCGCGCTCAAGCCCGAACTTACACGCCGGGACGCCGAGGAAGCCCTGAAAGCCGCGGTACCCGAAGCGCCTGTGCGGGGCTTCTTATTGCAGAACCTACGCTTGGATACCGCACCGCCATCCTGGCGGATTGGGCTTGCCGAAATCGCGGCGGCGATGCCCGAGATTGAGGGTTTCCAGCCGCCCGCCCATGCTACCTTCAAAGGGCCCAGCCTCGCGCTGGCGGGGGCGCTTTCGCCCTATATCCGCGCTGAGGATGAGCCCGTTTTTCGGGCGCTTTTCCCGCATATCGGTTTTGTCAGCATCGCCAAGGCTGGACATTGGCTTCATGCTGAAAACCCCGGCGATTTTCTTGCGGCGCTTCAAACGTTTTTGAAGGATTGATCCGGCGCAAGTTTCGCTGGCGCGGTCTCTGCCACGATTTCGGGGCTATGCTGAAACAAGGGGGGAATACGGCAGATCATGCGTTTCGCGGTTCTCGCCGATATCCATGCCAATCGGCAGGCCCTGGAAGCCTGCCTGCGCGATGTCGCGGGACAAGACATCGATCAGGTCATCTATCTGGGGGATATGATCGGCTATGGGGCCGATCCCAACTGGGTTTTGGATGAGGTGCGGCGCCAAATCGCCAAAGGCCAGGCCCAGGCGCTGCTCGGCAATCATGAAGAGGCAGCAATCACGGATAAGCGTGCCAGGATGAATAGTATTGCCGAAGCGGCCATCGCTTGGCAGCGCGATCGCCTCAGCACGGAAGAACGCACCTTCATCGCAGCCTTGCCATTCTCGATCGAGGCATCTGGGGTTTGCTTTGTCCATGCAGAGCCCGCGATGCCATCCCGTTGGACTTATGTGACTGATCGCGAGACGGCACAGGACAGCCTGGCGCGCAGCAGCCATGCCCTGTCGATTTGCGGCCATGTGCATCGGCCCATGCTGTACGGTGTCATGGCAAGCGGCAGACTGATTGATTTCCGACCACCCACAAACCAGCCCGTCCCCTTATTGCTGGCGCGCCGTTGGCTTGCAGTCATGGGGGCCGTCGGTCAACCGCGTGATGGAAACCCGGCCGCCTGCTATGGCATTTTGGATACGGCCAAGGCCGAATGTACCTGGCGGCGTGTGCCTTACGACATGGAAGCTGCCGCAGCTGCCATACGTGCGGCGGGCCTGCCAGAAATCCTGGCAACGCGCTTGCTGCGGGGTGAATGAAAATGTGCGCTGCGATGCTCGATACCGGTGAGGTGATTGATGGCTTCACCCTGGGCGCCTTGATGCATCGCGGTGGGATGGCAAGCCTTTATAGCGTGACGCACCCGGATTGGCCGAGGCTGCCCATGCTGATGAAGATACCCAAACTGCAATCGGGTGAAGATCCCGCAGCCATTGTATCCTTCGAAATGGAATTGATGATCTTGCCGCGACTGCAAGGGCGGCATGTGCCCCGCTTCATCGCAAGCCGGGGGTTTGAAGCGCAGCCCTATATCGTCATGGAACGTATCGAAGGCAGTTCACTGCTACCCCTCCTGGAAAACCTACCGCTACCCATTGAGGAAGTGGTGGCGATTGCCCTGCGCAGCGCCATCGCGCTTGATGATTTGCACCAGCAGGATGTGGTGCATCTGGATATCAAGCCTTCCAATATCCTCCGACGCCCAAATGGTGATGTGGTCCTGGCGGATTTTGGCCTGGCCCATCACCAGAAGCTTCCTGATCTGATGCAGGAAGAGTTTCGCCTGCCCTATGGAACCGCGCCCTATATGGCGCCGGAACAGGTCATGGGTGTGCGTGGCGATCCGCGTAGCGATCTATTCGCGCTTGGTGTGCTGATGTATTTTTTCGTGACAGGCACCAGGCCCTTCGGAGACCCGCAAAGCCTGAAGGGGTTGAAGCGGCGGCTTTGGCGCGATGCCACGCCCCCCATCGTGCTACGTCCGGATTGCCCGGAATGGCTTCAGGAAATCATCCTGCGCTGCCTGGAGGTCGAGCCAGCGCGACGTTATCAATCCGCCGCACAGCTTGCGTTTGATTTGACCCATCAAGACCAAGTGGCGCTGACCAGCCGCGCCAGCAAAAGGCAGCGCGATGGATGGGCCACGGTGCTGCGTCGGCGTTTCAACCCGGAAGCGCGCCCAGATTTTAGGTTACCTTCGGCGGCCAGGCGGCAGCAAAGCCAAGCGCCCATTATCCTGGTGGCGGTCGATTTGCAGGAAGCGGAAGCGGGCCTCTCCGCCAATCTGCTACAAGCTGTGCAGCGTATTTTGCCAAGCCTGCCCGGTGCGCGTCTGGCCTGCCTTCATGTCCAGAAAACGCGCTTGATCAGTATTGATGAGGATACCGATCAGGCAGGGCATAACCGACACGCGGAAGCCATCGCCGCGCTGAAGCTCTGGGCAGTGCCGCTTGGCTTGCCGGAAGACACCGTCACCTATCACGTGCTGGAGGCGGTAAGTGTGGCGGGCAGCATTTTGGAATATGCCGCCCATAATCATGTTGATCATATCCTGCTGGCGGCGCGCTCACCCTCTGCCCGCCGCCGTTGGCTCGGATCGGTTTCGGCGGAAGTGGCCGAAAAGGCGCAATGCTCTGTCACCGTCGTGCGCCCGCGCCGCGCTGCCACGGTGCAGGAAGGTGACAGCACTTAGACCATCGCGCTTAACTGCGGCGTTTGGCGAGCCAGGCTTCCATGCGCGCGAGCGCTTCATCAATCACGGCATCGCCCTTGCAGAATGCAAACCGCGCGTAATGCGATGGGGCATCTTCACTGGCGTAGAAGGCCGTCACCGGAATGGCGGTGACTTTCGCTTCTTCGGTGAGAATACGGCAGAATTCGACATCATCACCATTGAAGCCGAGCGGGCGGAAATCCGTGGTAATGAAATAGGATCCCTTTGCGGGCAGTACATCAAAGCCGAGCCGCGCCAGGCCTGCGGCAAGCTTGTCGCGTTTTGCCTGAAGCGCGGTTGAAAGCCCGGCGAAATAGGCATCATCCTTCATCAGCCCCACCGCGACACCGCGTTGCAGATTGGGGGCGGTTGTGAAGGTCAGGTTCTGGTGTGCCTTCGCGACATTGGACGCAAGGCTACGGTCAGCGGTGATGTAGCCAATCTTCCAGCCGGTCAGGGAAAAAGTCTTGCCGGCGCTCCCCACCCGCATGCAGCGCTCCCGCATGCCGGGCAGGGTCATCAGGGGGATATGCTGCATGCCATCAAAGGTCAGATGCTCATAAACCTCATCGCAAATGGCATAACAATCATGCTGCGTGATCAAATCCGCGATGAAGGCCAATTCTTCCCGCGTAAACACCTTACCCGTCGGGTTCATCGGCGTATTAAGCAGAATCGCTTTGGTCTTCGGCCCGAAGGCCGCGGCCAGTTCCGCGCGTGGCAATGCCCATTCAGGCGGGTTGAGGCGCACCAGCTTGGGGATGGCGCCAAGAAGCCGCACCACAGGCAGATAGGTATCGTAAAGCGGCTCAATCAGGACACATTCATCGCCCGGGTTGAGTACGGCCATCAAACAGGCAGTGATGGCTTCCGTGGCACCCGAAGTCACCACCACCTCACTATTGGGATCCACCTCAAGGCCATAGAAGCGCTTATTGTGATGTGCCACCGCGTTGCGCAGTTCTGGCACGCCACTCATGGGCGGGTATTGGTTGCGACCATCCAGCAGGGCGGCAGCGGCAGCATGGACGACATCCGAGGGGCCGTCATAATCGGGAAAACCCTGGCCGAGATTGACCGCGCCATGCTTGGTGGCCAATGCGGACATGACCGTGAAAATTGTGGTGCCGATGCCGGAGAGGAGCTCGTTTTGCGGCTTCATCTGCTTTGCCCGAATGATGATACGGTTGGGCTGAAACAGGCCAGCCCGGGAAAACCGCTTATGGGGCGCCTGCGAGCCGTGGGCAAGCCATCTCGAAATGTTTAAATTTTAGGCAAAATGCACAAAAAAAGTGCTTACTCTGCACGGAAATGCGATTTTCCTGTCGCGGTGACATTGTCCCACGGGCATGGCGCGTGCCATATGCGGCGCAAGAATTGGGCGGGTTGCTCGTCCGATGGTGTTGTCTGGACCTTAATCAGGAAGGAAGCCGATGAAAAAGATTGAGGCCATCATAAAGCCCTTCAAGCTTGATGAGGTAAAGGACGCGCTGCACGAAATTGGCCTGCAGGGCCTTACAGTCATTGAAGCTAAAGGGTTTGGGCGCCAAAAGGGCCACACGGAACTCTACCGCGGCGCGGAGTATGTCGTGGACTTCCTGCCCAAGGTGAAGGTCGAAGTTGTCTGTAGCGACGACATGCTCGATCAGGCAGTGGAGGCCATTCAGGGCGCCGCGCGCACGGGCCGGATCGGCGATGGCAAGATTTTTGTATCAGACATCGCGGAAGTGATTCGTATCCGCACCGGTGAACGGGGCGAAGACGCAGTCTGATTGGTTTGGGTTAGCGCTCGGCCCCCTCATCGGCGGGGGGCTTGGGTCGAAGGGGCGATACGGCGAAGTTTCGGCCGCGCGCTTCTGAACAGGCCGGGGGTAGGCTTTATGGGCCAGCTTCCCGGTGCCGGACCGTATCGCGGGACACCGAAGCCGCGATGGGGGCTATGAATTCGGGGTTTGATAGCCAGGGAATAGGACCACACAGGATGGCCAAGAAGCCAGCAGCCGCCGCCGGTGGCAATGCCGTCTCCAAAGTGATGGAGATGATCAAGGAACACAGCGTGGAATATGTGGATTTCCGCTTCACGGATCCGCGCGGCAAGTGGCACCACACCGCTCAGCATGTTTCGACCATCGAACCGGAAATCTTCGAAGAAGGCATCATGTTTGATGGTTCTTCGATCGCCGGTTGGAAGGCGATCAACGAATCCGACATGATCCTGATGCCGGATGCGGCGACTGCCGTGATGGATCCCTTCTCGGCCAAGCCGCAGATGATCCTGTTCTGCGATATCTATGAGCCCTCTACCGGTCAGCGCTACAACCGCGACCCGCGTTCTACCGCGAAGAAGGCCGAGGAATATCTGAAGTCGACCGGCCTTGGCGATACCGCCTTCTTCGGCCCGGAAGCGGAATTCTTCATTTTTGACAATGTGAAGTTCGGCACCGGCGGCAATTTCGGGCATTTCTCGCTCGATAGCATCGAAGGCCCCGGCGCCAACATGAAGGATTTCCCGGAAGGCAATATGGGCCATCGCCCGGGCCTGAAGGGCGGCTATTTCCCAGTGCCGCCGGTGGATAGCGAACAGGATCTGCGCGCTGAAATGCTCTCCACCATGGGTGAGATGGGCCTGCCGATCGAAAAGCATCACCATGAAGTCGCGCAGTCCCAGCATGAATTGGGCACCAAGTTCGGCCCGCTGGTGCAGCAGGCGGATTTCATGCAGATCTACAAGTACTGCGTGCACAATGTTGCCCATAGCTATGGCAAGACCGCGACCTTCATGCCGAAGCCGATCTATGGCGACAATGGTTCAGGCATGCATGTGCACCAGTCCATCTGGAAGGCTGGCAAGCCGATGTTCGCTGGCAATGGCTATGCGGATCTGTCGGAAATGGCGCTTTACTACATCGGCGGCATCATCAAGCACGCCAAGGCGCTGAATGCCTTCACCAACCCGCTGACCAATTCCTACAAGCGGTTGATCCCGGGTTTTGAAGCGCCCGTGCTGCTCGCCTATTCCGCGCGCAACCGTTCCGCTTCCTGCCGCATTCCTTACGCGACAAGCCCGAAGGCGAAGCGCGTTGAAGTGCGCTTCCCGGATCCGGGTGCGAACCCCTATCTGGCCTTCGCCGCCATGCTGATGGCCGGCATTGATGGCATCAAGAACAAGATCCATCCGGGCGATGCCATGGACAAGGACCTGTACGATCTTCCGCCGGAAGAACTGAAGGGCATCCCGACCGTGTGCGGTTCCTTGCGTGAAGCGCTGCAGTCGCTGGAAGCGGATCACGACTTCCTGCTCGCTGGCGATGTCTTCTCCAAGGATCAGATCGAAAGCTACATCGAACTCAAGTGGTCGGAAGTGTACAAGTTTGAACACACCCCGCACCCGGTTGAGTTCGAAATGTACTACTCCGTCTGATCCTGACCGGATCGGAACGGGCAGGGGCCTCGCGGTAAACGCGGGGCCCTTTTGCATTTCGGGGCTTGGCGTGATCAGCTAAGCGCCATGATCCCTGATCCAAAACACTTCCTTTCCGACACCGCTCTGCTGGATGAAGCGCTGGCCGGTGGCGATATCGCGCCCTCGCTCATGGTGCTGGTGCACCTAAGCGGCGAGGCGGAATGGCTGGATCGGCTGGCCCCCCATATCAAGGGCCCCTGGAATTTCCACGAATCCGCGCCGGATGAGTTGCGCGCCGCGCTTCGCGCCCGGCTGCGCGACGTATTGTTGGATTACGCGCGAAGCGGGCGCCCCCTGCCTGCGGAGCCGCCCGCAGAGCTGCTGCACCGCATGCTCTCGGTCGGTGTCGGGGCAGAGGTACCGCCGGAATACCTGCCACTGATACGCGAAGAAACCGTGGTGGATGCGCCGGACCCGAAAACCGTGCAGTGGCGCCGTGAAGTGCCGCCCGCGCGTCGTGCGGGTTTTCGTACCGGCATTATTGGCGCGGGTGTTTCCGGCCTGCTGATGGCGATCAAACTACAGGAAGCCGGGCTGCCCTTCACGATATTCGAGAAGAATGATGCGGTTGGCGGCACCTGGTATGAAAACGACTATCCGGGCTGCGGCGTGGATACGCCCAATCATTTCTATTCACTGTCCTTTGAGCCCAACCATGATTGGCCTGAGCATTTTTCCAAGCGCGATCAGCTTTGGCGCTATCTGGAAGGCATTGCCGACAAATACGGGCTGCGGCGCCATTTGCACCTGAATACCAGCGTTACCGCTGCGCGTTATGATGAGGCAGCGGCGCTTTGGCGCGTGACGACGCGCAATGCCGAAGGGCGCGAAGAAACCCATGAATTTGAAACGCTGGTGGGCGCCGTTGGTACGATCAGCCGGCCAGTGATTCCACCCATTCCAGGTGTGGCGGATTTCGCCGGACCGTTATTTCATACCGCGCGCTGGGATCACAGCATTGCATTGGATGGCAAGCGGGTTGCGATGATTGGCACCGGCGCATCTGGCATGCAGGCAGGGCCTTCCATCGCGCCCAAGCTCGGCCATTTCACCATTTTCCAGCGTCAGGCCCATTGGGCGGTCTATAACGCCAATTACAAGGCGGCGGTGACGGAAGCGAAAAAAGCCGCGCTGAAGCACATCCCCTTTTATGCCAAATGGTATCGCTTCCAGCTGCTCTGGGCCTCTGCGGATGGCATGCATGCGTCGCTGCACAAGGACCCCAATTGGGATCAGCCGGCGCAATCGCTCAATGCCACCAATCAGAAGCTGCGCGAGGATATCATCGGCTATATCAAGACGCAGATCGGCAATCGGACAGATTTGCTGGAAAAGGTGGTGCCGCCCTATCCGCCCTATGGCAAGCGCATGCTGCGCGATAATGGCTGGTACAAGATGCTGACAGCGCCAAATGTGGAGCTTGTCACCACCCCCATCGCGCGTATCGTCAAGGACGGTGTGGAAACCGCCGATGGTCGGCATCACGCCGCTGATGTCATCATCATGGCGACTGGTTTTGATGGCGCCAAGGCGCTTGGGTCTTTCGAGATTTTTGGCCGTGACGGTGTTTCGGTGCGTGACCTTTGGGGCGATGATGATCCGCGCGCCTTCCTTGGCATTACCGTGCCGCGTTTTCCCAATTTCTTTATGCTGTATGGGCCAGGCACGAACCTTGCGCATGGCGGCAGCGCCATGTTCCATTCGGAATGTCAGGTCCGCTACATCATGCAGGCGATCCGGGAATTGGTGGAAAGCGGTGCGCGCAGCATCGAAATCCGCGAGGATCGCTGCGCTGCCTATAATGAGTTTCTGGATGCGACACATGAACGCATGGTCTGGACGCATCCCGGCGTTGGCAGTTGGTACAAGAACAAGGCGGGCAGGGTGGTAACCAATTCACCCTTCCGCCTGGTGGATTATCGGCGGATGACGGAAAACCTGGATACCACCGATTATCTTATTGCGTGACAGCGAGCCAAGTCTTGAGGAAGCGATCAATATCCGCTTCATTATTATAGACATGCGGGCTGATGCGTAGCCGGCCAAGCCGGGGGGCGACATGCACGCCAGCGGCCGCCAGTTTTGCAATCAGCCCTTCCGGCATGCCGCCTGGGAAGGCGATGCTCAAAATATGTGGCACGCGAAAGCGCTTGTCTGTCAGCGTAGCACCTTGCGCGGCCAGACCCTCGGCCAGCCGATCGGTCAGCATGCCCAGCCTTTCGCTGATCGCTGCCGGTCCCCATTGGGCCATCAGTTCCATCCCGACAGCGGCCATTTCCAGGGAGATGAAATGGTCGCGTTCCCCCATGTCAAAACGGCGCGCAGTGGGGGCGAAGCTCGTGTCCTTTAGATAAGGAGCTGCTTCTGAGGCAATGGCACGACGCCCAAACCCGGTTTGCTCCAGCGGTATGCCTTCCTGTTGGCGCTTGGCGATATACATGAAGGCGCGCC